>Ga0058701_10000014_pt1 | contig 128390 bp, 104 predicted proteins | sample AgamicOrMae_FD_97039 | JGI IMG/M metagenome (GOLD analysis project Ga0058701, IMG submission 97039) | Agave microbial communities from Guanajuato, Mexico - Or.Ma.e | ecosystem: Host-associated > Plants > Phyllosphere > Phylloplane/Leaf | place: Guanajuato, Mexico | collected 2012-06-04
ATGTGTATAAGAGACAGGTTATATTGTAATAGTTAATAAAAAAAAAAAAAAAAATGGCGAGCGTAAGTACACAAAAAGTTGAATTTGGGCTGAATTTTGGCGGACCAATTTTCGCATATCCGCTCTAGAGACTAAGACTTTCTCCTCTCTTTTCACTACTCTCTCACCACCTGACGATATGATTCATTATTTGAACTTTGCACCCAACAGGGAAAATCTCTGAGGACAGAATCCAAGAAGCGAGCGGTGCGTAGCACATCCAATGTGTTTGCTATGTTCACCCAGAACCAGATAGCTGAGTTCAAAGAGGCCTTCTCATTCATCGACTCTGATAAGGATGGCCTGATCAATAAGAATGATTTAGCGGTCACCTTTGACGCTTTGGGACGTCTAGTGCGCGATGAGGATCTAAAGCAGATGCTCAGCGAGGCGCCAGGACCAATCAACTTCACCATGTTCTTGTCAATCTTCGGAGACAAGATTGCCGGAGTTGATGATGAAAGTGTCATTAAGAATGCACTGAAAACATTCGAGGATGGGGACTCAGGAAAGGTGAAGGAGGAAAAGTTGAGACGCTGTTTAACAACTTGGGGAAACAAGTTCACACAAGATGAGTTCGATACCACCTTTGCCGAGGCGCCAATTGATCGTCAAGGAAACATTGACATTGAGGGACTGGTTAGATTGATCACTGGTCGTGCACAGGATGACGCCCAAGAGGGAGCGTGAATAATTGATTGTTTTCTGAGAGGATCAACATATTTTGAGGAGCAATAAAAATCATCAACTTTAACAAACTAAAACCCAAATTCTAATCTGCGAGACCAAACTTGTTGCACCCAGAATAGAAGCTCTCTTCCCGCAGCCCAGAGATAAAGGAGTGATTGAGCCATAACTGTGGGAGGTTTGTCATGCCTTATAGTCCGTTATATTCCTTTCACAATCGAACATTGTGGCAGTAATATGGTAACTCATGGGGCAAACCTAGTTATCAACTGCCAGAGATGGGAAATAACCGAGGAGAGTATGTTTTTCCCCACTGATGGCCAGAGATCCAGTTGGGCTGGTCCAGCTAGGAGCAATCTAGCTAAAAGTTCTTACAAATTGTATCCATATTGTTTCATCAATTTGGTGTAGGTTTAAGATAGACCTATCAATTTATGCTCGAGACAGTTGCTGTCGGTTTTTCCAAGTTGCTTCCTTTCAAGAGCCTCGGCATAGCCACTGCGGGCGCCGATTTGGCGTGCGACAGAAGAGCAGAAGCCTAGGCTCAAGCTAGCAGCAGGCAGATCGGATGAAAACAAGCACTGCTTTTTTCCCTGAGAATAAACAATTCATGGAATGTATTGAATGAATACAAATATGAATTGTCCAAGTATTGGAGCGTATTTTAATATTGAAAAAATTTGATTCTCTCTTACCGCTATTGTCTCTCACCTATGGAGGGGCTACTTGATCGAACTTCGCCCAGGAGAGGCTCATTAACCTCACTTCATCGGCAATCAAGTGGCTCATCCCCAAGTAGCGCCAAATTTACGCAAGCTTCGTCCCATCATCAAGCATCAAATAATAACACCAACACAAACACCGGAATAACATCATCCACATCGCAATGTCCAGATCTTGATCGATATACCAGATATTTCATAATCAAGGCTATCCAAATTGTAGTCCAATCAAGAGTTGGTGGGAACAAAGAATTCAAGTCAGAATGCAAACCCAATGGAAACGATTGGTTCAATATCAATTTACCCGATGTCGCGGAAATCAGTGAAAAAACCAAAGCTGCTATCGATCATGAAGGTGTGGGGATAAAATCAAATTGGCGAGTTTGTTGTGAAATATCTCTAAAAACCGCAGATGGTTCGCGCGTAGTCCTCGAACAATGGATCATAACAAATCGGTCAATTTTCCCCGTGGCACCATTGAATGGTAGCTCCGGTTCACCGAGTGCAACTACTAACTCTAAAATTATTGGGAACAATTACAAGATGTCGTCACAACAAAACAGTCTTCCAAACTCTGATGGAATCAATCTTAATGGCAATAGCAACTCGATTAACCAATCACAACAACAAGTTTCCAATCCCACACCCCCATCAATCTACTCGATCTACAACCGTATGACTTTATTGCTGAAAACCCTCATGACAACAGCCCACATAGTACCTGCCTTCAGATTGGCCTCGAAAGTTAATCAACCCAACGTGATATGTTATCGAGTCTACACCATAGCTTCCGCCTCTTCTTGTCAAAATCTTTCTGCCACAGGCCAAACTTTGCCCTCAAAACACGACATCATGTTCAATAACAACACCAATCGCTCTGTGGAGCTCCTCTCCAAGGGTGACGGTTTGAATGAAGATGTTGATCAACATTTTGGTCCCTTGATGAAACTAGGATCCATAAAAACGGAGACCAATGAGCTAAGCGTTTGTTACCGAACTGATGTGAGCAGCTCTAATCATCTAGAGGGACCAAGACGCTACGATAGGAATCGCACCGGTCTGAGCAATGGTAGATTTGGCATTCAAGATGAAGATTATTTAATGGCAGCAAAACAGTTACTTTCAGGTTACAGCAATAACGTAAGTCAAAATAACAGGCGCGCCTCGACAGAAAATCTCGACTGTTTTGATCAGCCGCTGATGCCTGCGTTCGCCAGTCGTGTTGCGCCAGGCTCACCAAGAACCACGACTGTTGATGAAGCTAACGAGAATGAGTGTGAGAGTGTCAACGATACGTGTGAGCTCCTAGAATCAGCCTTTGAGGGTTTATTAAATCACAAAGCAACCGAAAGGAATCAAGATAAGATTACGGCTCCGGTAGGAGTCGAAACAACTTCATCAAGCACAAGACATGGTAATGGTTCCGAGAGGTCAGCCAATATTCAAGTGCCTGCGCCGAGAAATATCTCACCTCGGGGAAGAAGAGGTTCCAAATCCCAGCCTAATTCAGGTAACAATCAGGCTTCGGCCGGATCTACTCCAAAATCATTGAGTGATTCTTTTGTATTTGTTGATATCAATCCACCATTCGCATCGGAAGAGCAGAACGATATAAACTCGTTCTTTCACGGACCCTCGCCATCCTTCAGCAACGGTTTTGACAGCTTGAAAGACGTTGACGAAGTCACCAATCAACTAGCGACGATAGAAGCAAGTGCTAAACAGATCGATGTCTTCGTCGACAATATATGTTCATATGAGGACGAAGAAGAGGAGGAAAGGTAAAAAACGAGTGATACACAGGGTTATGTTTGCAAGGAATATAATTACGATCGGGGCAGATCGGCAATTCGCAGATACAATCTTGATCGAATGAGTTTAACTTTACTAGTTAGCTCGATTTCAATGTTACAAACATTATATGATAAAAGCCGATCATAGCAAACATAATGATAACGATGGCAGTCGCTCTCCGACAATTGTCATTAGATAGAAACTTTGTAATGTAATAGTTGATGGTTTTGCAGATCTCTGATTCAAGTGTTTTCTCTCCACAACTCTTGACTCTATTCTCAATATACCGTCCTTTATCTCTTATTTCAGAACCTATCTTCTTAAACGTACTAGGAGCGTTCAGTAGGTCAATTGACGAGCCCGAAGATGCTGTTGAGGGGGTGGGTGTGTTGGGTGCTCGGCCTAAGACTCGTGGCGATCTCGGAGACGAAGCATTCGAGTTTGGCGAGTTGGGGATAGAAATGATTTCATCATGGATAGGCATCGCCTTTGAATAAGCTGGTGTAAGCTAGTATCGGCTCATCGAAAATTAAATACTCTCGTCTGTTGATCCACGATAACTAAGTTCACATCATTTCTAGTCATTTTTTTACAAAACAACCAGCGAGAGACTCTAGTTATGCTACCCTTGATCCCCCAGAAAAGATCTCTCAACCTTGGGCGATCTACCCGATTAGATCCGAGTGGAGCTAAGGCTACAGTCCAGATGATTGACTCCCTTGTGAATTTTAGAACTTCTTGTTGGAAGTTGCTAGGTTGGTCGTAAACTAAACGGAGATCTCTCATGATGCGGTTGCGGCGGAACTGTGATTGATCGCGGGTCACTTGTTGAGCAGGTCTGATGTCCTAGGGGAGGGGCATATAGCAAGTTTGGGTCCTCTCACCCAAACCTTGAGAGCACCAGATCTCGGACTCCACTCCTTACAATCCCACCTTCACCATTCATGAGCTGGGTGAATCAATGTCGACCGCCCAATAACCATGCTGAGCTGAATGACATTGGGGAAAAATACTCGAGGTATATCCAGTCACGAGTGTCGTTGGGCGACGATGGGATTGTGTGTAAATTAAAGCTATTGGAGCGATAGAGAAGTTGATCGAACCATAACTGGATCAATTATCTGATGTGAGCTCCTGCTCTAGATCGAGAACCCTCGGTTTAGGGTTCTCCATTTCACTAGTGCTTTATTCCAGGCTTTCGCAGTCAGAATTTTTGCGAAAAATTCACTATCTACGAGAAATTTATATTGCGGATGGCGGAACTAGAGATTTGTGTCTAATGGTGATTCGGCATAGTAACCTCCCGACTTCAGGTTCATTGCATGAATCATTTCTGCGGCTGAGTGAAAACCTGTTATGGGTTGAACATTCAATTGTTCCATATAGATCCTAACTTTAACAGCTTGCTCCAATGAAAATGCATTTGCCAAATCCACATCCAATTCCGAGTGTTTAGATCCGTTCGAGTGACTCTTTGAGGCTCTAGCGCAAACAGCAGTAAGCAAGAATGAATCAATCGTAATTTCTGACAACTTATAAAGCGCTGATTGAGCTGACACAACATCACTGCCATACCTTCTGCAGAGGGTTTCGGTGGCATATTTGATCCTCTTGACTATATACTCAAGATTGATGGCAGCTTCTCTAAGTGAAGGATGCACATGACCCTGTATGTCGGAAGACAAGGTAAGATAATCACCTCGTTCCGCTCTCTCACGTAGCATGCTGGTCACGAAATAGCCAGGATACCAGGGTGCCATCCGTAGCTTGTTGAGGTGTAAGTTTTGGTTTCTAGCGAACCACAGAATACCCATCGTCGCTATATACAATCTATTGAATATATTGCCATCTAAGAATGAGTCGAATTTGTTAATTTGATCCTGAATTTTTGACACCATGAACATGTCTGAGCCAAATATTAACTGTACGTCCCTCAGACAATCATGTGCGAAGTCATTAGTTAAAATCTTCAAAATTGTCGCTTCCATATGAGCATCAAAGCCTTCCTCTAGACCATCATACATCCCCGCTATATAATAAACCATTGACTCCAAGGCGAAAACTTTAGACGTAATCGCTGTGAGTTTCTTCTGTATGATATCACAATCGAGGAGACCCGATTTGTTTTTGACCAGATGTGTATATGTCATTCGCAAAGTATCTTTCAGAATTCCCATAACAACAGAACAAGTCGCCAGCTGTCCAAGCGCTTTGATATTAACTCCATGTGGATCATTCCTTTGGGCATGAAAGACGATTTGACTATTCGGAATAACTTGGTCGACCTCCAGATCGATGTATTCACAGCCAGATGAGTCGAAATAGACATCACTAAGGCTGACTTGAGACTTTTCTAATAAAGCGCATCCTACGAATGGGTCGCTGGCGGGATTCGCTTCGTCCTCGGGTGGATTTGAAAGATATGTTTTGGACAGAACCGCATCGCGGAAGTAGACCAAAAAGTGATCCATAGCATCTTCGTAGAGCACTCTAGTTTTCTTACCCTTGATCAAATAAGCGTTTGTCTCGCTGTCGCCTCTAGTGCCCAAGGTGAGCCATTCTTGGGGCGGTAGAGAACCCAATTTTTCAGCTTGTTCCGTCCAGCAGAAACCGATCGGCGGATATAACTTAGTCTCTTCGGTCGAACCCCCAAAAAGTATATGTCTTTTGGGTAAGAGGCGCTTTAGGTACTCGTTTGATGACTTGGACATTGGCCAATAAGCTAAGCAGTTTCTAATAATTAGAGAAATAATGGACTTGCTTACTTTAGTTTGAGCTGGGACACTGAAAGCCTGATCCCCTGAAGATGCGAGTTCCATGTCAGCACAGGTCCTAGCGCTAGACCCTATCGCCTCGAATATGGTCATCATCTCAGTCACCGAGAGCTGATGTAGATTGAAGAAGTTATGCTTTTGAAGCTCATACTCATCCATCCAGATTTTAGGGTATAATTGCTTCACCATTTCAAGTTGATGCTTGAGCTCTTTGTTCTGTTCTCTATCGGCTAATATGTCCGGATAGATGAGGAATTCTTCGTCATATCTCCCAGTGAATATGTCAACGGTGAATGAGCCCTTTTTCTGTACTTTTTGTATGTTCTTTGTGAGATCAAGGCATTTGATAGGAGCCGCTGGGATAAGCTCCTGGGATACAAATCGGGATAGCACTTTTTCTTCCTCTTCCACATCATTGTTTTGGTCTGATTCGCCGGACTTGGCGACCTCTGTGCTGCCATACCTTACGAATCTCCCAGGCAGACTTCTACTGCGAGAGAAATTGACAAATAATCGGGATATCATCTTTCTAGCATGATAATCTAAGTATTTCAGATCGAGAGCCAAACAACAGAAAAGCAAAACAAGCAAGATGGACTGTAAACCAGAGCACGTGTGCAGAAATCTAAAGTTAAGCGGCCTGAAAAGGGCCAACACTCCGCGAGATCAGCACACGTGCTCTCACGAGTGGACGACTGAATAGAGGTATCACTTCTGATTTGATCGGGTCCTAATTGATTTATCTAACCAGAAACCAGAACAAGTAACCCTCATCATCAATTTCTCATCATGGGTTTCAAATCAAAGAAAAAGAAGCTCAGAAACGTTGTGGCCCCACTGGAGGTGGTAAGCTCAGAGCCATTGATGAAGAAAGATGCACCTAAGGACCCAACCATTTTACCCAATACATTCAAGTTTGCAGCGGAATCGTTGAAGATTATGAGTGAAAGAGGGGGATCAGCAGGATCTATCGTTGTTGGTAGGTACAAGAAATTCAACTATAAACTGATATACGCGCTGGTTATGAACGCGGCCAAAAATATCAAACTCATCAAGAAACTGATGCACAATCTCAAACTGATGAGCTCACTTCCCGTGGATGACCCGTTCCTAGTCGAGATATTAATTGGCGACCTATTGTATGGTCAAGGTCTTAAATCAGTCGAGAAGAATCCCATAGCCGTGGCTATACGAGATCGTAAGGTTGCTATCTTGAAAGAACGTGATACCCTCAAGAAAGAGATGAAAGGGGAATGCGAGTCCGAAATTCCAAAATATCTAAGAGTCAATCAACTCAAATCTGATCTAGATCATGTAGTTTCAACATTGAAGGCCCAGGATCTCACACAGCTAGAGTACTCGAAGGATAAAATCAAATTCAAGAAGTTCATCAACAAGTACAAAACAATGACTGATGATCAATTCATGTTCGACTTTCATTTCCCTAAAGATCTGATAGTTATAAAACCCAACGCAAGTTCCAAACTAATGAAAACAGACCTGTTCAAGAAGAACAAAGCAACTTATCAGGATAAAGCTAGCTTCATGGCCGTCGAGGCTCTGGATCCAAAGCCTCTTCAAAATATCATTGATGCTTGTTTCGCACCCGGCTGTAAGACGTCGCTCATCGCCACCAGAATGCGCAACAAAGGAAAGATCTTAGCATACGACATTGACAAAAAAAGATTCATATCGGCCCTTAGATTCCTTAAGGTACAAGGAGCGACTTGTGTTCAAACAGAGAATTCTGACTTCTCGAAGGTCAAACTTCGAAGACTTCTGAAGATACACAAAGTTGAGTTCTTTGATTCCATGATCATTGATCCAAGTTGCTCTGGTTCCGGCATATGCTCGCGTGTCGACTACAAGAAGACTGCAGAGGAAGTAGGTCGTCTGAAAAAGTTGCAAGCATTTCAAGTATCGTTATTGAAACATGCCCTCCGAGCCTGCATCTCTAAGACCATCGTATACTGCACATGTTCAACGTCGGTGGAGGAAAATGAGCAGGTAGTTAAGATGGCCTTGGATGAAAGTGGGGTGAAAGAGAAATGGGAGGTCGTAGATTGTCTACCTTATTGGCCCGAGAGAGGTAACTCAAATTTTGATTTTGGCGACAAATGTCTGCGCTCAAACTCGAACTATCTGACAAATGGATTTTTTATCGTCAAACTCCAGTGCAATGAGCTTTTTGTGCCTAAAAATGACGATGATAACGAAGAAACATCTAGGAAAGCGAAAAGACTCCGCATCGACCGTAATAATGGCGCGAAGGAGGAAGACGATTCTGGGGTAACGGATGACGACGCATCTTCGGTTGATGAAGATGCTAATGATCAAGATGAGCACTCGTGTGAGGATATTATAGATGAGCAGGCGGACGAAGCTCAAGATGATAATGAAGATGAGGAAGACACGGACGATTGATTTTCCACTTTTGTTATCAAAATTTATTCCTATTAAAATCTCTGTATTATATAAAAACTATATTGGAATAAGCGATGAGAGTTATTGCGTCACTTCTCTTGTGTCTACTTCCCAAAGATTCCAGAAGGATCCAAAATCCAACCGAAAAAGATTCAGTCGAACTTAGATCGAATCGAAATCGATGGGCCAGATCTGAAGATCAGTGGCGCAACTAGTTCCCATCGTTTCCGGGGGAATTTTTCGGGGATCTATTGTTTTTTTTTTGCTTTTTTCTGATGATATAAATCCTCGTCTTCTCTAAAGGTGCGTGTTTTTTTACGTTTTCTTTCGGAATTTCCATATAGAGATACATACTTGACTCAATTTAGGTGGACATGCTATTCCAGATGATAATGGGACGATGATAAACCAGTAGAAATGACTTAGGGGGATAGCATTTTGGTCTTAAATGAGTGGGGTTAAATCTTTAGTGTTTCGTTTGGTTGTTATTGCTTGTGACTAAGTTTGCTAATATGAAGTGTTATGTCATGTGAGAGGCCTTGGTTAATTGCTTGTGACCGACAATTAAGTAGCGCCAATTTGGTTGCAAATGATTACGGGCAGTGATCATGCTGGCTATTATGACAATGATGATGGTGAACAGGGAGGAATGGGAGTTGATCTCTAGAATCGACACATTTTTTAGTCTGCGCGACAACAGAGGATCAAAACTCAACCGGCGCAACTGTTCTCATACTTCTCATACTTCCTCCCTCTCTCAATCTTATCCGGCTTATGAAGAAATTCATTCATTGCGGTCGTTTAGCTTGAGAACAATTTTCGAATTGATTTTCGCGCTAGATTTCCAGAACATCGAATGTGGTTCAACTGTCGAGATGCGATTTCGATTGGGCAAACTGCTATCTTCCTATTTTTTGGATGGACTGATTGGTGCTGATGCTTGGTGAACGGTTTGGCTCCGAGTCGACTTGGTAGGTAGTTGTGTGTTTGAATCCAATGGTGTCGCCGCTCCACGAGCAACGACACCACTGAGCTACCATCTCTGAGCTTCGGGCTGCTTTTATAGCAGCCCGAGCAGACTTTTGGTCAACCTGTTGCGAGGCCCAATGTCTGGCAGTTGTGTGAGACTGCGTGAGCCAAAAATCCTCGGACATCCTTTCCTGTCTCTTGGCTATGCCTCTGCCTCTGCCTTTGCCTCTGCCTTTGCCGCTATTCACTGGAACACTGAGCAACAGGGAAGCAAGTCTCCCATTCATCTCTGGAGTTTCTGTCAAGCTCATTCTGGAAAATAGCCTGCAGCTCACAAGCGAGCCAACATGACCGCCAGTCTGGTGGAGTGGAAAACACTGCAACACAATGGCAGAAGAGGTGAGACAGTTTTCTTCCCCGCTCGCCACAGAGAGAAATCGGCGGGGCAAATGACCGCTGACTGGGCGAGCTGGTGACCGGCAATGGTCTGCCTGGAGCGGAGCACAAAAAGAGCTAACGACCTCTAACTTGGGCAGCAGTATGTCTGCCAGTGGGCAAGTGTGGCTGCTTGTGAACTTTGTCCGAGTGCGCCAATGTAATGCCTCTCTGTGTGTGTCTGTCTGTCTGTGTGTGTCTGTCCGTCTGTCTGTGTGTCGGCGAGTGCGGGCGCAGGCGCAACAAGCCCCCCAACTGGCGGCCAGACAGATAAGAGCGCAACAGACCACTACTACTGAGAGGTCGTCGACTCTTGGCTGCTCCTTCGGCTTGCGGGCTCTTTGCATCACACTGGCGCGCCGCCGCCCAGAAGGGCTGCTCCTTCATCTGTGGCCAGCAACAACAACAAGTGAGCCGCCGCCGATCGGGCACGGAACTGGATGCTGGTGTGTTTTTTTCTCCCTCCCATTCTGTCTGCTTGTGCAGTTTGTTATAATTCGCGCCCACGAATGGCCATTTTTTGCGCTGTCACACACTCCTGTCTGCAGACCTCGGGCACGGTCCGCGGCACGCCCACCCCGGAAGGCGGTCGAGGCGAGCGGAGCGTCGCTGTCGAGAGCGTGCGAATGCACCTGCTGTGCGGGAAGCAGAACGGCCACGCCCTCCCGCCGGGAGTCCACCGCGCGCAGTGTCCCGCCTCGGACGCAAATAGCGGAACAGAGCGCGTCACTGGCGGCCCAATTGCTCCGGCATCTGGTCTCAAATCATCTTTGTTCTCGAATCTGAGCTCGGAGCATGGCCGAAGCATGAATAGTGCGACCATAGTGGCAGGGGCTGAAGCTGGCCGCTCAGCTGGGCAAAGGATAATAGAATAGTGCAGTGGGTCGGCGGCTGGTCGTCGGCACTGTTTTCTTGCCGGCCGGCTGGCCAGTTGTTCTAGCCGGCCGGAAAGGTTGGCACTAAAGCGAGAGATTGCATGGCAACGCACGCCTTGATTGGGGCAAGGCTCCAGTTTGGCTCCACTCTGGCCAGTTTAGCCGCCCATTTGTGCAGCGCCGAAGGAGAGCCGAGGCGGAAAAGGTTGGCCGCGTTGTGGCGTCAGACAGTGGTCGCTGTTTCGGTGGTGTTTGGCCCAAAACGTTGGCTGAATCTTCAAGTCGGAAGGCAATTTTGCACAACTGGCCTGCCCATTGATCACACACAATGACAATGGTTCACTGAACGCCGCTTAAAGCCGGACGTGAGAATGGACGAGGGCAGGCAATGTGGTGGGCGACTGCTGTCCTTTTGGGCCAGGCAAAGGTGGTTGCGGTTTTGGGGCGAGGGGCGAGCCATGCGGGCCGAGAGGGAGGGGCTCCCAGAGGGCAGGCTTCAAGCGGGGGGGGGCGCGCATAATGCACTAATGCGCCCGGTTGCCAAGCGGAGGAGGAAGTGGAAAAATTGCGCCCAGACCAATTTATCCAAAGCGGCCGCCAAGTGTGCATGAGGCGGCCAAGCGAGACGAGGCGCGCCCACTAATCGACTAGATTACACCTTTTCCACTCGCCCGTCGCTTGGCCCCTCGACTTGGGCCGACTTTTGGCCTCCGAGCGGCTCAGAGAGTGGCTCTGGTGGCCACACGGCGGCCATCACACACACTCACTGGGCCGCCTCACAGCCCCCAAAGCTAAGCCTGAGGATGCTATTAATCATTGCAGTTGTTTGGCACGCCTGGGCCGAGCTTGGGCGCGAGCTTTGCCCGCTTTGGGCCCTCAGCTCCAGCAGCTGATGGGGGCACCTGGCGAGCTCCACGGCATCCCACTAAGCCGCTCAATCATCCCGGGCGACAAATGAAACGTGAACGTGCACTGGAGGCTGCAGCTCGGCCGCTTAGGTGCCTTGCCGTCTGACTGCCAAGCTGGCTAGCTGTTCGAGTGTTTGGGTGCGAGCCCCTTGGAGTGTTGGCGGATTGAGGTCCCGAAGTGGAGCAATTTGTTCGCCTGCGGTCGTGTAGCAGAGTCGAGTGGCCAGTGCGGGCAAAAAGGGCGCCGCACACGTCGAGTGGGCGGCCGGCCGGCGCTGGTGATTTGCATGCAAATAACTGGCCGCCCCACTCAACTGGGCGACCAGAATCAACTGCACTCGCCGCTTGCCACTGTTGCAATGGGCCAGCCAGCGCGCCGCCAAAGCCGCACGAGTTTGCCTTTGGTCCCATTGGGCCCAGCTTATCTCCGGCCGCCATCCACTGACTGCCGCCCACCGGCCGCCAGCAACTAGCCACCAGCCACCAGCCACTGGCCACTGGCCACTTCTCTTCCGGCGGCCAGTCACGTCCGGCGGGCGGGCGGCTCGTGGGCGAGTGACGGCGGGGAGAAGGGCCAGCGGGTCGCCTTTATGTGGCTCACGTCGCTTTTTGGGGCCCTTTTGTGGGCGCCTGCAGCTTGCTGGCTGGCTGGCTCTCTCTCTCTGCCTGCGGCTTTTCCCTTGCGCTGCTGAAGTTGACAAGTCGGCCGGCCAGCAATCCAAGTCGGCGAGTAAATTGGATGATTCGCGAGTATCCGCTCGGCTTGTAGTTGTTGGAAGGGAATCCAATTCAAGGATTCCATTTGATTGGTGTCGAGGCTTAGCGTGGCGGCCGGGCGCTGCTTAGGGCTCCTGGTCCGCAGCTGTGGGGCGAGCCGGAAAAAAGTGGAACGCAGCCAAGCGCCAGCCAAGCGCCAGCTGAGCGCCGCCACTCCATGGGAGACACTCTCTGGCCGTGCACAAAGGCCACACACAAGCACACACAAGCACACACAAGCACACACACTTGCTGAGCGGAAGCGACAAGAAATCCTTTGTGAAAGACTGATGCCAAGCGCAGCCGAACTTAATGACCCAAATCGGGCCTTTAACGGGCGACTTTTTTCCCCTTGTTGTGTTGTTTTGCTCCGAGTCTCGCCCACCGAGACTGGCAAGGCGGGCGGGCCGGCCGCTTGGCGAGCAGGCGAGCGATAATTTCGATTAACCGCACGGAACACGAGCGCCAACTGGGCCTGGCCAGCGAGCCCACACGCAACCACCGAGCCCACACGCCACCAGCCGCAGACGAGCGCCCGCGGACCTAGAGGCGCTCCTAATGGCGCGTGCATTTTGCCATTACAACAGCCCCTCGGCCGCTTTTTCCGCCCCCTTTGCCTCTCCCTTTTGACTTTGGCTCAAAGCTCAGCCGCCGAGCCGCTTTGGCCGCTGGAGCCGCTCACTTCTGGCTGCTGCCACTTGGAACTTGGAGGTAGCAGTGGTCTCTTCTGGTGGAGCCTTTGCGTTGGGGCCATTTGATTTGCAACCACCGGCCGGCCAGTTCAATGGAAAAAGTAACAAAAGTGGCCCGTGTTGTTGTAGCTGTTTCTGGCTCTCTGGTGCCAGTGGTGTATTTCCTTTCGTCAGCTCTGCCTGGCCAGTGAAGCTCTTGCTGCAGTGGCCGGCGGCTCGTCTGCAGCCCGCCGAGAGCAAACAGGCCGCATTTGGCGCCGTCCAATTGGACGCCGGCGGGACACACACAACGCCCAACAGGAAGCCAACGGAAACGAGCGCCGCCGCCGCCGCCACGACATAAAGCAAACAACATCGGAAGATAGATAGCAAATAAGTTTGAGCACTTTGGTCAGCGGGCCACTCGGGCCCCACTCTCGCGGGTTCCGTGCGCTTGTCCTGAGCTTGTGCTTGAGCTTAGCTTTTGGCTTGGACTTGGGCGATCGCAGACACAGAGAGTGAAACACTCAAAGTTTACAGCACTAGATAATGGAGTTTTATGGCTCGAAGGGGCCCCCTTTTTCTGGCCACGTCGCGGCCCAAGGCGAAGAGCCACGAGCGCCCTTTCCTCTGGTCCTGTGCGGCGCCACCATCGCTCGTCTTTGGCGGCCAGAAATTGGAGCCTCCACTGCCTCTCACAGTTCGTTTCACACCGCCTCCACCGGATTGCCAGACACTTCCGGCCCTTCCGCAAGAACTCTTTTCAGTTCCACTTTTTTCCCCCCTCCTTCTGCTCCTCGAAAATATCTGCCCACTCAAAAGGGGCTCCAGTCCAATTAAGTTGAGTGGCCTTTTCCTGGCGCCCGAGGAATTGGGCGCCCACAGGAAGGGGCCCCACTGGAGCCCAATTGGAGCGTCCTCTAGGACTCGTCTGAGCCTCTGGCCACTGAGGGCGCCAACATTGGTCTGCCGCCTCGAGTGCGGCCGCCCAGTGGAGCCCGCAGCTGAGGTGCACGCGCTCGAGGGCGTCCTAAGGGAAAGCCCAAGAGAAAGCGGCCCCGCCCAGGTCCTTATTGCCGTCCAATGATCGAATTTAAAATTAAAATTTCGGCCGAGCTGAGCAGGGCCCGCGGCTCCACCTCGGCCCCTCGAAAAGCTGGTTTGGTTGGCTCTGAAAGTGCCGGCCGCCAGCTAAGGGCCGGAAGTGATGGGCAGACTCTGCCCAACTCGCTCGGCCAGAGGGAAGGTGCGCTGCTTCCCCCCCACAGACAAGCTAAGGGCGCCTTTGCTGCTCTGTTTTGGGGCCCGAATTGGGGCGGCCCAGTGGGCTGGCGGTGGGCGTCTTTCGGTGGGAGATTGGCAGAGAGGCGGAGTGGGAGTAGAGGAGGCGCGGCGGAAGAGGAAAGAGGGCGGCCCTTCGTGTTCGCGTGTGCCCAATTGATTGATCGGCCCAACTGGAAAGGACTCTCTTTCCTTTTTTCCTCCCTTTCTCTTTTTGCCACTGCACACTGCTGGCCGCAAGTCGCAAGCACCGACCAGCGACCACTGCTGGACCCCATTCAGTGCCGGTTGGCCCATTGAGCGCGGCGCCAAAATGGCCCGACGCCACCAAGTCAGCTGCCAGCGCGCGGCGCCCCCACTGCAGTGTGCAGCAACCAGCTCGTCGCCCCCAAGCGCCGCCCGGCCACTGACGGGCGACTCTCGACTCTTGCCAGTGGGGCCAACTGGCGCCATCAAACTCGTCAACGCGGCCAGACGAGCGCACAGGCGCCTGGTGCCCTCGGCGGCGCTCCCAGAGGAATAGTGGCAGGGGGCTGGCCTGGAAGCTTGTGTCTGGCGCACAGGCTGCCAGGCGCACTAATTTGCCTGTAATACGCGCCTAATGTTTGGACGTGCTGCACTCCCCAGTTGGCGAGGGCGGCCAACTTTTCAGCCCAGCAGCACACTGGCTGCGGCCGACAAACTGGATTCAATGCTCTCGCCCTATTGCATGCCCATTGCATGCCGTCTGCTCGGCGGGCTCGCAAAAATAAGCTGAGCGAGCCAAATTCAATTGCATTCACCAATTGGTTTTGTTTCTCTCTCTCTCTCATATGGATCTGACTCGGGCAACTGTCTGAACTTCAGACTCTGAAGGCTGCTTCCAATGTACACTGTCCCGCGTGGGCCGCTCGCCACTTGGCGCCCACTGAGCGTCTGTTTGGGTGCCAGCTGGCCGAGTTCAATCCAGCGCCAAACACCAGCTCTGCAGCGGCGCCCCAATGCACCATTTCAGCGGCCGGCAGTGGAGCGCTGCTCTGGCTGGCAGTCTAACTGGAAGGGCAAGTCGCCTCCCCTTTTGGGCCCCTTTTCTGCTGGCCCAAAAGGGAATCTCTCGTTCGTGCAAGCCGGGCGGCACGCAAACACTCGCATACCAGTCGCTAATTTCATTACACACGCATTTTTGCCCCCTCAGTCTGGCGTGAGAAGAGCGGCGCTTGCGAGAAGCGGCTTGCGAGAACACAGCTCTGCCCCAACTGAACTGAGCCGCCCTAAGGAAAGGGCCCTTTTTTCCTCTTTCTTTTACTCTGCTCTTTCTCTCTCTCTTATCGCTTGGCCAACGTCGCGCGCCCTTCCAAGCCCAACGGCGACTGGCTCCGTTTTTAACGAAGGCACAAACAAGCAAGCAAGCCAGCGAGCAGAGCAGGCCGGAAATTGTGCGCCTCCCGCTCCTTTGTTGTCGTCGCTAACCCACGAGCGCCTCTTCCTCTCTTCCTCTTGCCACACTGGGAGGCGTGCCCCATGCAACTTCCGCCGCGCCATCCCACTTTGGCCGCCCCTTCATCAAGCTCGGCCGACCACCAGCAGTAGCGCCGCTCGCTTGCCCAAACAATATGAGCCGAGTGAGGCCGCCGATCAAATCTAAGCTGGGCCCTTTTGTGGCGCTCGTCTGCGCCCGTTCGCTGGCTCGCTTGGAGGAATTGTGTGCTCGTCAGCACTTGTGTTTAATAACGACCCAGACGAGCCGCTTCCCGGGGGGCGCCCAGCGGAAGGAATTCGATCCGCTTGGTGGGGCCAAAAACAATGGAGCACAATTGGTCATGTTATTAATGGCGCAACAGAATGTAAATCTCCCCCCAATGCTCTCTCTTGGTGCAGCTCTCTTCTCGCTCGGCCGCATAGTACAAAGGAGCGAGCACGAGCACCACAGGCCAGCCGCCCTACTGGGCCGCCCCCCATTTCGCCCTTGCGCTCCGGCAATTTATCATCCACGCCGGCGCCCATCAACCAGCCCATCAGCCAGCCAGCCCAGCCGCCCACAAGCGACCAACTAACCGGCTCGCGGGGCCCACCAATGATGACGACGATTACAACAACCCTCCAGACGCCAGCCGCCCTCTCAGCTCCCAGCTCTCAGCTCTCAACTCCCAGCCAGCCAGCCAGCCAGCTAGCCACTACAAGCGGAATAAGCTCGCACTTATTCCACACAAGCCGTGCTGAGCATTCATCTTTTATCGTTTCACTCTCGAATAACTGGCCGCCCAGCTCTCATCGGGCGCCCTCAAACGCTCTCTTTCGCCCACTAACGACATGCCAAACTGTGCAGCCACCCACTGGAGTCCACTTGCTACTGCGACCACCAGCCACCACTGGCAACCAGCCGCCACAGAACAAGCTCCTCTTCCTGCGCCCCAAGCTCAAGAAGCGCGCGCCAGTTTAAATAGATTTTTAAGCCTTGCTCCCAGCCCAGAGGATTAGTGCCTCTAGCCTAAAGTGCTACTGATGTGAGTGTCACCCTCGCTCCTCTTCTGCCGATGGGGCTCGACTTTTGCCCCAGCCTAGCACGCATTCAAATTGACATATCTAGTCTAGCGGAGAAATTGCAGAGCCTCTCCATTTGACAGAGAGAAATTAACCAGCCCAGTTGGAGTCAAACTCGGCTTATCTAATGTCACTCGCATCCAAGCCCAGTGCACTTTCCCCAAAGGCCTTCTCCTTCTCTGTGGCCCTCTCTTGCTCCTCTTTCCCTCTCACTGCTCCTCCACTGCCTCCAAATGCCTCCAAATGCCTTGCAATACCCACGCGACTGATGCCACTGCAGATGCCCACTATTGTGACCAAGCAGCAGCAACCACCACTCCTCCTCTCCTTCTCTTCCGCTTTGTTGGCTCCGCGTTTGTTCTCGCAAGCCAGTGGGCCAAATTGTTTATCTGTCCGCTCGACTTGGACTGAGCTGAGGGTCGCCCGCACGAAGCTGCTCCGGCTCCACTCAGGCACGCACATAAAAGTCCGCCTCCAAACTGGCATCGCAACTCTCCAGACGCCAGCCCCAAACTCTCCATCTCTGGCAGATCTCTCGCAAACAGTAACTCTCTGGCGACAATCGCAAACAGTGGCCTCGCTCCAAATGGATAATGCTGCTGCCTCAGTCGCCATTCAAGCCGAACAAGTGTTGGCCTACTGCTGCTGGTGTGCAAGCACAATTGAGATTAAATCGAGCAAAGAGATTCAAAAATAATCATCTCACTCTTGCACTTGTGTGCTCCCTCCTCCTAAGATCTCTGTGGCGCTCCTCCTCCCCCGCTTGAGCTTTGTGTCCTCCTCCTGTCTGGTTTGTGTGCATTCTCCGCTTGTGCAGACCAAGCGGAGACACACCAAACTACAGTTTATTCTTCTCGCCAAAACTTCCATAGCTCAGACGCTATCACACTTGGCAAGCCTCGTTACTGCCTGGTCACAGTCTCCACCATGGAGGGAGCCTTCTTTCACCTCTCACATCCAGCCTAAATCGCTGCCCTAATACGGAACCATTGTGCCTTTGTCAACCTCTCGAATGGAGACTTATTCTTCGCGCCGGAAGTTCAATTCTTTCTCGTTTGCCAGCGAAAGCTCTCTGAAAGAAAGCGTAACCCGAAATGCGGCGCCCCACAGTGCACAAAAAAGCTCTCTCGCATTTTGGGCCCTGCCTTCCTTCTCCTCCTCTGAGCTTAGGGGGTGATTCTTTTGAGATTCGTCGCCGCGATTGAATTGCCCGGGTTAAAAGCTAGCGCCTGCCTATAATGCTCTTCGGCCTCTCTCAGATGCCCATTTACCTGAAGAATGGCCCCGTAGTTTGTGTGAGCCTTTGAGAGCCTTTGGCAGAATATAATCTGCTCGCTCGACTTTCGCCTCGGCACGCCTTCGACCTTCTGCTGATCGTTTCCTGGCGAACACAATGATTTTTGCTCCCCTCTGCTGGTCTTTTTTCCCTTCCCATCACCACCACCACTGTTGGCCTGAGTCTCGAGCAGCTCCAGGGCTCGCCTGTAGAAGTGCTCGCTCCTTAGAGCCTCGCCCAAGTCGTAGGAGAGCTCACCAGCAAGTGTGTGCAGTCGATCGCTTTGGACGCCAAGCTTACCACTTAAAGCGATTGCCTTCTCGGCTCGCCCCAGTGAGGCGCGAATATTCTCCTTTGTTCTTTCTTCACGTGATAGATGGTCAAGCAGAGTGGCCAGATTGTGCACCAGAGTCTTCCTTATCTCCTCCATATCAGCGCTATTATCATTCAACTCCTCGAACTTGGACAGTTCTGCGTCGAAAGCCTGCGAGAGAGTCTCCTTTTTGCTGGGAAAAAGTCCTGCATAATCTAGATAAATAGTCGCCTCCGCTGGATAGCGACTACGTACTGAGAGGGAGTTGGCCGCTTGCAATAGTGTACGGGTTTGGTCGTGAGCCACGCTACACTTAGATTGAATCCAATTCACTGTAGCCAATTGTTTACCCAGATCTCCAAATGGCAATCCATGGCCATCACTCAACTTGAACAAGATTCTGTCGCGTGGTGTCATCAAATTGGCCAACCCTAAGCTCGCCGCCTCCTCCACTCTCGCTTGTGGACCATCAGCAAGCTCCGCAAGGCCAATTAGTTGCGCCTTCTCGCGTGCCATTCGCATCCAATGGGTTATCTTGGAACACAAACGATCACGATCGAATGTTTGCTCAAACTCATCAGGCCCACCATCTCCAGCTGTTCTCGTGCTTCTCATTGTTTGTTTAGTCTCACCATCAGGACCAAGAGCAGCAGCAGCAGCACCACTGGAACGACCATCGTGGCTGTGGCCATCCGATTCGCCAATGTTGGGCATATGTTGGTCCTGGTGAACATTTGTTCGCCTTTCTGTTTGCTCTAAAGCTTCAAGATGCACTCTGGCCCCACTAATCAGGCATTCGATTTGTGCTCGGACGTGCTGATTGAAGTTCCGTGCCGCTTCGGCTTTCATTTGGATGGCGCAATCGCTAACAAGAATTCGTTCCGCTTCCTCTAATTGCCTCGCTTTGTTGCCCGCATTCTTGTTCAACCAACCCCTGTCAGCGTACAGCTTCCAGGCCCCCAAATTGAGCGCCGCCAGTGCAAAATTTGGCCTCAACTTTAAAGCAAATTTATAGTGGTATTCAACTGGATCATCAATTTGCTCAGGGCTGTAATCATTCTTATTCACCATGAAGCCAGACGCGCCATGGCGGTGGGCACGCGCACCAGAGCTCTGGTAGTCTTCATCACGTAGCCTCGGCTTAGTTGCCATAGGCGGCGGCCAAAACTGAGCTCCATTTGCCAGAAATTGCTTATGCAAAGCCAGAGCACTGGATCAAGAGGACAGAGCAAATGCAGTGAATATAACCGACAACGAAACGATGAAAGGAATGCGTGCATTTGTCAGTGGTGAGAAAATTCGGGTTAGCTATCTCTTATCTAGAGGAATGGAGCGTCACGTTTCAGGCTAAATTGCTCGAGAGCTAGTCCAAAGTATACTCACAAATTGTAGTGCAGGTCTGCACAATATGGCTCCTCGTCCAATGCAATCTCGTACATCTTGAGAGTATTCATTGCGTTCTCTGTTCCAGTTTCAGTGGGCAGACTAGCTAGATTTGCAATCGATTTCGCCCGACTTTGTTCAATATTTGAAGTGTACAGCTGACCATCGTTTAGCCAGTCGCGGTTGCGCTCGATTGTTCGCATTGAGCCGAGTATGACTAATGGGAGAATGAGGGCAATCTCTGCGGCCAAAAGAAGGTTGTATTTGTCAGAGATTTTACTCGCCTTTCCTCCGGTCACAGTAGTCCCCAGTTGGCCCAGCTTAATGGCTGAAAAATGACGACGAAACCGATACAATCTCTGCACACTCTCTGGATTCCCAGTTTGCAATTTAAACTTCGATAACACAGCCAGTTGGAGGCGCGCCAGATGTTCAATCAATTTGGCAGCCAGAAGGCAGAAGCCCAAACTTGGAAGGTAGAGCGTTCGTTCGGCGACAAGGAATCCCACCGGAACGAACAAGTTAGAGGCCGGCAGAAACGGAATGAGGAACCACATCAGGGACCAGATTATGTAATGCTGCTCGTAGCAATCTGACCGCTCCAAAGTCTCGTCCATGGCTCTTCCCTTGACGCCCTCTCGCTCATTGGTGATTTGTTTCTTGGCGGAGCTTCTAACAGATGTGTCATGCGACTTGGTTGAGTAATCATCGTTGCTCGTCGAAGTGGCGCTTATGCTCGTTGGAGGCGATATCGATCGGCGATTGTAATCGTCAGCAAATCCAGAATCGCTCGACTTTAGAGTCGCCATCGACAAGACTGAGCTTGTTTCGCTTGAGTTCTCATCTTCGCTGCTCTGCTCACTGCTATCTTTGCCAGATCTGCTGTGGCGATTCTCTATATCCGAGCTAAACTTGAGTTTGGACGCTTCAACTGTTGTGGATGGTTTGTTTTGCGGCGATATTATCGTCACGTTCTGAAGGAAGAGTCGCATCCAATACGATATCAGTAGATAAACAATTGTGCCATACGTGACGAACGAAAGCAATGATCGCCACTCAGTGGCACTCCACACAGGCCCACCTAACGCACTTAATGGCCAATCGTAGCTTAATTGGTTTGGACATATAAGGAGCTTAAGATTGAAAACCGTCAGGTAGACACGCGTAAGCCATTGTGCGAGTCTCACTCTCGACAACACTCTTCGATCTGAGCAAAACCTGTCGATGTCTATTGCGTTGATTTGGCGTTCGTCCCCGGGCGCTCGACCGTTGTGTTTAAGTGGTGCTCGTTGCCCATAAATTTCGTCTAAATACCTTTCATCTAGTCGATTTAACGTGTTGGCGTGCGTCAGACAAAATTGGCGCTCGTTTTGGACTAGGGGATTATCAAGACGTGAGTACTGAGGCACTAGTCCTGGCAGGCGCTTCTGTGTGAATAGCTGGAAAAATGACGACGCATTAGTTCCGTTAATGTAACAACGTAGAGCAAAATAGCCCAACATTACAACGAACATCGAGACTAAGCCCGTCGTCCATTGTCGTCTAGCTGGAGGCTTCGAATTCTCGTTCCTAACTGGAGTGTAGCGTTTCTCGTGCAACCTTATCCACACTATAAGCGTCAGATTGATCAGAATCACAGTGGACGCGCAATTCTCTTTGCTCAGGCACGCCAACGAGGCGAAAAATGCGCTAAAAATCAAGTGTTCCCATTTGGTATCAGATGAAAGAAATTTGAGCATTCGTTTGAAGGACAAAAGGGAAAAAAGCGCCCCCATTAGTTCGGCGCGTCCAACTAGCGATGTGACAGACTCCACATGAATTGGATGGCAAACGAACAGTAGTGAGGCACAACAAGCTCTGGAGCTCAAACGAATCTCGTATTTCTCTCTCAACCCAGATTCAGCCTCCACTCTGCTCTGTTCCTTTCCCAGCCCCGTTTTTTCCATTCCTCTCACTTCCGCTGACGACGTCGTTCGAGCAACATTTCCCCTGTTTGCTGTTCTTTTGTTCGAAGAGTCGGTCGATTTCCATTCATTCTGGTTTTTCTTCTCTGGACCATTTCCTTGGGTAGAATTTCTTGTTGACCATGTAGAAACGCGCATCATTCTTGGTAGATAATGATTTGCAAGCTGAAAGACTAAATCACAAACGTAGATGTGGATCAATAGATTCACGAGATGAAACGCGAATGCAGATAATCTGAGGTCTGAAAGGGATTTCTCGTCCGATATAAAGACCCCTAAATTTGTTGAGCTGAAGAGCCTGGTTACCAATCTTTGCAACTCAAATTGTAACCTGTAAGTTAAGGTCACGAGAGGTCGGTAAGACTTGTGGCTGCCCGGGTTCTCGACCGGATTCCCCCAGAAGTCGTCGGTCAGGAAGATTCTCACAAGAGAGTGCCAGCTTCTACGCATCTCGAGAAACCACTCACCACTATCACCACCAATATATACATTCCTGTTATCGAGTATAGCTCTCTTGTCATCATAGACGAAATCACAGTTCATAGAATTCAAATATATCACAGATGAGACGAGAACAAGGAAAATCCTAAATGATCTAACCAGGTTCGTTTGATCTTCGACTCCTTCAGTTGCTTTGAGTGCCGAAATGGAGGTATCGAGCGGTTTTTTGAGTGATTTCATTTGAATACATCCTTGTTGTATTGCTTGCTTGTCTGTATCACGCGGTGAATGACTTGTGAATTTCACTGGGTTTGAGTGATCTTGATTCAGTTGGACCTCGCCGAGAACCCTATCTGATCGGGTCGTAGATGGTTTGTGCCTCTTCTTTTTTGATGACTTCATCTTGGTCGCAGATTTGCAGCTGCCAAAAAGCTACTTCTGACTAGATTGGTTGAGATCAAAATTAACCCATAGGACCCGATAACCTTGAGTGCTCGACAGTCGATGATTATCCACCGAAAGCAAATGATATAATGAGCTCAGTCAAAGTGAAAGCAATGTTTGTTCGATTTTCGAGGTCGCTCCGACATCGAACATCTGAAAAGTTCGCCGGCTAATGCGTGCATCCAAGTTGATGGCGAACCTGAGCATCGTGCTGCAATAATGACTGCGTGCTCTGCTCTGCGCATGAGCACCACGAGTTGGCGAATCCTCGACGGTGGCGTCCTCCAATACTGGAAGATGGAACTCAAGATATCCATCCCTCCCAATAGCATTCATCAGAGCCAATTAGACATCATCTTTCGATTGATTCAAATCCAAGTAGGTCCCGATCAAATTCATAACATTAACAAGAACTATTAGGACTATCGAGAAAGCTTATTTCATGAGATCACTCGCGCGACCGCCGGATCATACGAGAATGAGGGGAGGAACTCGCCCTGTTGATGATAAGACTGTCACCGGATAACGACCAGGAAGAGTCATTGTCTTTTTGATGACAGTAAGACGGATGTTGGTACCGACATCAGATGATGTAAGAAGTTACGACCGATGATGCAAATCCAGAGATCACAATGGAAAAACACATTGTTCCAACGTCATGGCGATATTTTTAGATCTTGCTGGGGCCAAATCGGCCTGTGTTTTTTAAGGAAAAGTAAATGTTCACCATAGCTGATATAAATCGCCCCTTCTGTGAATACTGTCGAGCCTGTGATGGGGTAAAGTCTGGCGTCGAGTAAGTCGTGTTATGCGATACCCGACTATCGATAATCGTGAAAATTCTACTTGATTTCGAACGAGACTCGCCCTGGTGATAGTCTATAGTTTCGTAGTCAGATACGCCAAACATATACTAGACGATAGATATCCGAGTTCAGCAAACCATAACATAGAGAGGAATTTCCATGTATCTGTAATTATCCATATAAATACACGATACTATATCAAGCAACAAGGGCTAGAGTTATCCTCGCAGTATCCAGCAGCACGTATCAATAGATCCAACTTTCTAGTAAATTTCGGAAGATTCTTCTGCAGGACTTGTCGAGTTGGGCAGCCACTTGTACAATTGTGACAAAGTGATTTGCAACCAGAGTATCTTTCTGCAAGAAGTTCCAGAGTCTTGCTTGAAGATAGCGACAATTCCATTGAGATAGCTCAATAATCGAGATTCAGACAAATTGCCCTGGAGGGTGATAATATCCAATCATTAGAGGTTCAACCAGCGTACGGACGAAATTAGCAGCTGCTGTTATTTTTCCCCAAATTAACCCTCTCCCAATGAAAGTTCCCCTGCTCATGGCGGCAAACCGGCGCGATCTGGTGGCCAGATCGTTGGTGGTGGTGCTCGGTGCACTGGTCTTGGCTGTTGCTGTCGCCTTGGCCGAGCCGATAAGACAGAACTATGGCCAGAATCAGTTCGCTGGAGCGAACCAGCAAGCCAGACAAGCAAACACAGACCGACAAAGAGCTGCCTCGGTGGCGACTCAGCAGCAACAGAGGCCCGGCCAGATGAGGCCCGCGTCTGACCGCTGGAACGGCATGCCGACGCAAGGCTGGCTGGCGCCCCAGGAGCCAATTGTGAAGACCTCGCCGAGAGGCCAGGCACCAGGACCAAGAGTTAGGGCGGGTCCCGCAGGTCAGGGCGAGCCACGAGTTCGCAATTCGGCCGCAGCTTTTGCAATGGCCGAGACTGGAGACGAGGGTGAACCGGAGGAGCCCCAACCGGTGCCCGAGGGTGAGGCTGAGCCGGCACAAGGCGCCCCTGCACAAAGCGCCATGTCTCTGGCCAGCGACTTTTTGAAGAACATCAAAGGTGCCCCAGTTGGCTCATCGGGCAGCATCAACATCAACAACCAGGTGACCAATTTCAAGGTTGGCAACCACAAGAAGGTGAACGTGAACAGCATGCAACACACTGTGGCCCCAATCATATCAGGGAGCCAGTTTCACAGTTTAGAAATGTCCGGCTCGCCCACAATGATCTCGCCGGAGAGCGCAGGCCCCATCCAAATGTCCAGTGTGGTCGGCCAGGTGGACGCCGGCGGAGAAGAGAAGCCCAAGAAGAAGGCCACTCCGGAGCAGAAGGAGCTGAAGAGGAAGCTGTTGGATCTGGTGGACAAGGCCACCAGCGAGCCCGAGGCCTACAGGGACAAGCTTCGCGACGCCATTGCGGCGCTGAGCTCGAGGAAGTTGCCGGTGGACCGTTTGAGGGAGATCTTTGACGATTTGGAGGATGGAAAGCTGGACGAAACTGTGGCACCCACCGAGGGAGAGGTGCCCGCTGAGGAGCCAGCGGAGGGAGAGGCGCCGCCTGCTGACGAGGGGGAGGCGCCTCCCGGCGAGGAGGAGCCCGCGCCCGAGCCAAGCGAGGAGGACTTGGTGGAGCAGGTTCGCCGGGAGCTCGACGATCGTCTGGGCAGAATAAGCGACCTGCTCTACTTCAAGCCCGAGTTCATGAACCAACTGTTGCAGACCCCCGACGAGACGCTCACTCCATTGGAGGCCGAGTTCAAGCGGATGGTCCTGTGCCACTCGGACGAAAAGTTTTGCGGCGCTGACCTCTCGCAGTTCCTCGACCAACCACCACCACCGCCCGAGGAGGATGCTCCGCCCGCCGACACGGACGAGTTCATGGCCATCGAGGTGCCCGAAGAGGAGGAGGCTCCCATGCCTCCACCGGAAGACGAAGCCGAGCCCGAACCTGAGCCAGAACCGGAACCAGAGCCTGAGGCTGAGCCCGAGCCGGCGCCACTTCCTTCGGGCGCCTACTCTCGCTCGTCGACCAAGGCGATGTACTACTACGACCACAGTCACGAGAACAGCGGCCTCCCCATGCCAGCTGTCGCGTCCGCTGACGCTGAGGCTCTGTACTACCGAGGCCGCAGGCACCACCCCTTCGGAAGGGTGCCCAAACCCCCGCCGATCGACCCCGGCCTCAAGCCTGGCCCAGGACCATCGGTGAGAGCAGGCTCCGTGTACCCGGCCTACCAAGCGCCCGCTCAACGGCAAAGAGCAGCCTCGGTGAGCAAGGTGAAGGCTCCCACGCAACCATCATTCGGAAGCCCCTTCTCCAGCAACCAGCAGGCGAGACAGCAGGCAAACTTGGACAACAGACAGAGACAGCTGGCCGGAGAGCAAAGGGCCCGAGTCCAAAGCTCTGCCGCTCCTCAGCCCAACCAAGCCCAACTCGTGAAGCCCACTGCGGCGCCGTTTCTCGACTCGAACACCTTCAGGAGGAGCCCAGCCCAGTCGGCGGCCTCGATGAGTGGTGGCAGAGCTAATTTGGCTCAGCAATCATCCCCGCCGTCAGTGTCCAGCGTACGCCAGCAAAACAATGCACAACCTCAGCAGAGGGCTCCAGTTGTGGCGGCTCCCAGCCGTCAGACACCAGGTGGACAATCGGCGACGGGAAACAACAATTACAGACAGGGGCAATATTTGAGAAATCTCGTCAGCGCTGGCCGCCGTCCTAGCGAGTTGGTGAGAAAGGCCTAGTTGGCATCGCAACGTTATAATATCTAATCATTGGTCAATCTCAACATTGGCGAGCTCTAGGTGGCAAACAGGAGAAGCAAGAGTGAATTTCTTGCTGATCTGCTAACTTGAATTATGAGAACAAACTGATTGGATAGAGAAAGAAATACACAGAACAAGTTTCATCCATTTAGCTCTCAAATTGTCTGCTTTTGCATGTTTATTTTAAGAGCACAACGCGAGAGGAGGGCGCCAGTCAGTGGCGGCCTTTTACGCCTCGGCTTGTTGCCTCTGTCTTATCGACCATTCGGGTTGAACCTTTTTAGACTCTTTTGTTTCAGTCATTTGGTCTTTCTTAACCGATTTCAGGGCAACTGTGAAACCAATCTCTTTGCGAGCATTCAGCAACATGCGCTCGATCTTGGCCTCGTATTTGGGTATCTTCTTCAATGGAGGTCGAATGAATTTGCCTCTCATATCGTTCACTCTCGCTGCCATTTCCGTGATCTCGTAATCCTTGCGCCTGACCGCATACTCAAGATCATATTTCTCATTCTCAAGCTGGGCAATACGGTCATGGAGTTGTTCTGCATAGTTGGCCAATTGATCGTCTGACATAGAATCGAGATTCTTGCATTGTCCAGTTCGTTGGCCGATCACCTTCTTCCTCTCGGTGGCTCGGGCCTCTTGCTGGCGTTTCAATTCTTCGGCCGCCTTGCGTCTAAGGAGAAGTCTCAACTTCTTCTTCCTTTCCGGTGTCATGAAGCCCTTCTTCTTCTTGCTGGCCGCCGCCGCTTCCAATCGGGCCCGAACTTCGGCCTTCTTGCGGGCGCGGTCCTCGCGTTTCAATTTCTCATCTTCGCTCATGTAGTCTTGCATGTTGGCTCTTGATAATTTTTCTCCTTTAATCTTATCCAAATCCCCGATTACAAATGACCAATGTTCCAAATTTGCGTTGGCGAACAATTGCCAGAGTTATTCTCTCACTCTCTACGATTGCTCACTTTCAATTGATGCCACAGACACTCGCTCAACAACGGCCCACATATGGGCTTCGGGATCTGCTATTATGGACTGGAGGCGAACAGACTCAAATTAGTTAAAAAAAAGTTGATTAGTGGGGGGAAAAGGCTCATCCAAAAAGAGAGACAGCTCACTCGGTTGAGAGGAAGGAAGCAGAGCAAAAGGAGGCCCTATGTGACGTCAAAACCGCGCCCCAAGCATTGGGAGCCCCACTAATGCCGCTGAGACTGCCTATCCGTCGGACTGGAGCACGAGTGGGCCCACACTCGATACGTAGCCTGCCGCAAGCGCTCTTCCATCCTAACTTGTGGGCCAGCCGCCTCCATTTGCCCGGCCAGATTGGCACGGCTCCCTATTTTTGCCATTAAAACTTGGGCCCGACGAAAGATGAGTTTGTGTATCTTGGAGGCCTCACTGCTGAACCAGCGAGCTAGAGTATAGCACAGCTTGCGGGAGGCGAGCAAAAAGTGAGGCGACATACTGGAGAGATCATGGGAATGGTTACTTCTACATAGAGCATGACGGTGAGCAAGGCGGCCAAGTTTTACACTGAACTCCATTAGTTTCGAGAAAATCCGTTTGAGCGCCTGGCTGATCGGGGGCCCCAAAGTATCGGCTGCATTGAAGGCTGCAGATGTCAGAAAAGAGCCTTCTCAGAGTTACTAGTTTGACATGTACCTATATTTTCAGCGCTGGTATTGAGACAGCTGGGCATTGACTCGCGTCGAAAGGGGAGCTTGGAACAGATAGCATACTAGCAAGATGTAACGACTTAATACCGTGCGAAGTCTGTCACCAAACTAACCATACTCTGGGGATTCTGGTGCAAGAGTTTTGATCTTGATCACGTTCAATTACAGTGATAATGATCCCGATGCCCCAATGGCATGCTACATTCCAGAAGTAAGCCGGTGAGCCGGCTCACAGACGAGCACAACTTCCAAATGCTATCGACATAACAACCTGAAGTTTCGCCCGGCTGATTTCCGATACTTATTTCTGATTTCTTGAATCCTTGGCGCTGTATCTCAGTGATAATGAGCCTTCTCAATCCCACAATAATGCACTCTAGCCCAATGCTAACTGTTGAGCTCCAACCGCGCGCCTTCAATCCAGCTTGGGGGCCTGATCGCGAATGAGTGGCAAAAAATAAGCATGGTTATCGCACGGCGAAAGTGCTTTAACAGCCAGAAAACATCCAGCCTTACGGACGCAATCTCGGCGTGTTTATGGTCCATCCTCCTTCCATAGATTTATATTTATTCTACTTGATAGGCATAGGTTAAATTAGGATATGGCCACACCAGAGGCCCTCACCAAATATTATGACTGCTTGAGGGACTCTTTCAATAAGATCCAAGTGAAAGATAACACCGATGCTCTCGTGAATGCAGCCTTACGACCCAAGATCAGGGAAGAGTTTGCAAAGAGCAAAAATCTCCTCATCAGCTACCTTAACTATTTGAAAGTTTTCACTCTCATCTACAGCGATAAATTTGGCACGATTTGCATAAATATAATATGTCCATTGTTTAGGGAACATGCTTTCAAGTCATCCAGACTCAATGATAGATCACTCGACTCTAATTCCCAAGCTACCGACGGCGAGGATACTGCCCTGCTTGTCCACGAAACTATCAGGGTTATACTCAAGTCTAAGCCAGAATTGATAGACGACCTCATTCAATCTGTGATAAGATTATTTCCAGCCGCTGACACAGACGGCAGTGATGTTTTCCTCGCTTATTTAAGTAATGCCCTCCAGGTTTGCACCTACATCAGGGGGGAACCATTGACCAATCTGATGGCAAAAATTCTGGACAGAATCAATCCGCGAAAGCTCAATCAACTTAAGCGTGATGAAAGAGCTCAAAGTCTACAACATACGGTAGAGACCTCGCATGATCTCCTATACGAGAGGTTGGACGAGGTCAGTGATAAGCAACTAGAAGATATCTCGGCGGCAATATTGGCTGCATTCACTCGGGAGTTTCTGACATCTGAGAATCCTACAGAAATGAATCATTTGATTCTGTATGTTTGCTCCAAGAAGAATGAGCTGGCGGATTTGTTCATCAACTTGTTGTGGGCAAATTTCACCGACCCCGAAAAGTCCATATCTGAGCGGCGTGCAAGCGTGTTACATGCAAGCTCTTTCATGGCACGGGCCACTTATGTTGAACTGGACAAAGTTTTCAATCTCCTGGACACAGCCAGCATTTGGTGCCATAGTTTCCTCAAAAATGACCCAGTCTCTGAACATAACGGTATGAACAATTCGAGCGAGATCTTTTACTCTTTGGTCGAGTCTATGCTCTATCTCATAACTCAGAGATACAGAGAAATGTATGAGGAAGAGTCTCTCGCAAAATTGAAAAATCTAAACTTCGAAACTTTATTGGGTGGTCAGTCCAAAGCACTCGAACATTGCAACCTGCAGACTGTTAGGAGGTTCTCTGAGGTATCCAGCTTGTACAACATTTGCCCTTCTCTAGTTGAATATGAGCATAGGGCGAAGCGACGAAAAAGCACTAGCGAGTTGGCTAAACAATATCTGGAACTGCGCCTGCCATTCGAGGAGGCGCCGGATAAATTACCAAGTCGCATCTCATCCCTCTACCGAAGATATTATGATCACAGGAATTTCACAATCTATAGAGAATAAAGTATTAGGAACAATTGAGAGATAACCTTTCCATGCACCAATCTTACTTCTCGTTCAACCTTTATTCTAGCCAGCATCACAAACTTCAAAGAAGCCCAACAGATGTGGTGTTGATGATGTTCATTTCTCGTAACTCAAAACAACCTAAATTTAAATTATAAACCTAAAATTCATGGGCGATGAGCTTTCCTTATCCACTAGATGCGCTTGATTTTACCCTCATAGGTCTTTAGAGCATCACGACGGCAGATTGGGCAAGTTCGGTTTGCCCTGAGCCATTTGTCAACGCACTTGGCATGGAAGGCATGATTGCAAGATAGCGGTCTTATCTTTGACTTCAATTCAAACTTACTCAAACAAATCACACATGTACGAGAGTCTTTCTCGTCAGTGTGAATGTAATGAGTGAGTGAATCGATCTCCGCGCGATTCAGACCCTTAGGTTTTGACTCACTAATGGCCAATGAATCGACGGGTATCGTGGCGTCTTGACCATTACCCTGCCCATTAGCACCATGATGATGATGGTGGTGGTGATGGGATCCATGCAGATGGTGATGAAAGTGATGCGCAGGATTTTGATGGGTATGCTGTTCAGATCTAAGGCCCTGAAGATATATACTGGCGACAAATTGATTGAATATTACAGGATTGGCCAAGAGAGAGAATACTTGGTCCATCTGAGCAGACGGGTAGAAAATTGAAGGCATTGCTTGCGAATGTTGTGGTGGCGGCTGCTGAGTTTGTCCTGGCTGACTCGATGGCACGGCTGTGGAAGTTTGTACACCAGGTTCACTTTGTGATAGTGGCTGAATGACAGGGGTACTGTTCGCATGCGGTAGTTGTTGTTGTGGTTGCTGCTGCGGCTGCTGGTAAGGAACATTGACAGATGATTGGATATTATCAGTAGTGGCTTGTGACGAAGTTCTTACCGCTGGCTGAGAAGTAGGCTGCTGAAGTTGTTGATGCTGAATTTGTTGCTGATTAGATACCTGCTCTAATCTTTGGTGTGGAGCAAAAGATGGTGGTACTTGCTGGGGGCGGGTCACAGGAACCTGATTAGTTAGCCCAGTTTGAGAACGGGTAGCACTTGTTACAGGAAGACCATTAAGCTGCTGGGGTGTTGATTGATGCTGCTGTTGAGGCATCGATATTTGAGTCAGCGATGGTAGGAATTGATTATTAGCAATCAATTGATTTAAAAGCATAGTTTGGAACCGTTGTTCATCCAATGAGGTACTAATTGGCTCATCATTTGATGCGACCCTCGATGACACTTGGGCCAAATGTTGCGCTGAAAGAGGTGTAGGCAAAGTTTGTTGCTGCGGCCTGAGGACCTGCTGAGCAACAGGCGGTCTTCGATAGGAAGATCCTGATTGATGCTGTTGCTGATTCTCTATGTTGTTCAAGAGTGTATTTGTAGCTAATGGCCTACTGGTTGCAGTGATTCCGCTTGCGTTGCCAAAATTTTGGTTGCTAATAATCAGGTTAGGTTGTTGTTGACGATTTTGTTGCTGGTGGCTGACTTCACTCTGGCTTGGGTGCGTCGTAACCGGTGGATCTTGTTGTGCATTAGGAGGAGCGTGTACGTTCAAGTTCTGTGGTGCTGAACTGTAACTATTGAAATTTAGTAGAGGCACTTGATTTGATGAGGTTGTTGGTGCTAAGATATTAGAAGGTGATTGATTTACTGACGCTGTGCTATTGTTAGTGGATTGGTTTGTAAGTGCAGCCCCGTTAGTTGAGGCATTTGAGGTGCTTGATTGATGGTGGTTAAGTTGACTCTGGTTCTGCAATTGTTGTAGGTGCGGTAGACTAGCCGAGGCAATCAATTGGGTAGCTAGGGCCACACAATTTGTCGCTGATGGGTTCCCGTTAGCAAGGAGGTGCTGCAAGGATAGAGCTGTAAACGGATTTCCATAATTATTACTAATATTAGTGAGGTTGACACTATTGGTATTATTGTTACTCTGATTATGATGATCTTGCAGCCTTTGTTGCTGCGCGGACCTATCTGTTTGAGCTGAGATGGCTGATTGTTGACTCACTGTCGGCTGCTGTCGCTGCGAAACAACAGTGGGTGTCTGCTGATTGGTTGGAGGCTGGATTGAGGTTAATTGTTGTATCTGAGTAGGTTGAGAACCCAAGAAGCATTGTTGGGCGGAGGGTGGTTGTATCAATGGTACTTGGGGCGCGAATGTGTTCATGAAATACGGATTGAACCCGGGACAACAGCTGGCCGTAGCAGTGGAGCCAGCGGGCGGCCTACCAGTGACGCTCGCGGCTTGGTTCATAATGGATCCTGGCTATCTATCTCTATCTGGATTATATAGTTACAGAATTGTGCTATCCTTAATTAATATTTAATATATCATAAGTAGTACGGGAACAATATCAATACTTCCGTATGGAAACTCTTTGCACATATAATGAGAGTTAAGAGGGCACTATTTGATTGCTGTTGTTGTTGTTGATATTGATAGATGGTTCTATGTGCTAGGTTTGTCAATAAGTGAATGTAAGCTTAGTAGTTTCAAGATAAATACCGATAAAGCATTTCCGTCGTTAATTGTTTCATATAAGTTTTGTAGGTGGTAGATCAGAAATCAATATGAAACCTATTCCGAAATAATAATGCATCAATCAATGTTATTAGTTTGTGTAGTATTGTAATGAAGTTTTTCGTTCCTACAGAAAGTGGGTATAGAGAGAGTGAGAGAGATCCTTGATCTACGGCGACTTTCTGCCAGCTTATTATTATGGCTTGATCGGGACAACCTGAATAATAATTGGTCTCGGATCTATTTTTTCTATCTAATATTGGGTTCTAATAATTTACTAAGGTTCTCACTAATATACTTATGTCGTCCTGTAGTTCCGGGCTGTGTTTACACGATGCTAGAGACAACGTTGGTGCAAGTTATGTCTGGAGACAAGAAAAAGGACTACCAAGATGGAGTTGCCTGTTCCTCTGATTTTGGATTATATATCGTAAACTATCCGATGGGCTCTGTCTCTTGGTTGGTAAACACAAGATACTGGGGCGACGAGGGTTGCGGCGACGGCGACGACGACGACGGCAAGTGCTCTAACTAGAAACCAGGAGACCCGATGGCAAAGACAGGGACGAGAGAGTGATGGTTACCGTGTGATTTGGACTGGTATTTGTTGCTCTCTCGTCGTTGTGTGTCGGTTTACGTGTGTTTTAGGAGTGTGTGTTTTTTTCTCTCTCTCTTTCTCTCTCTCTGTCTCTCTCTATTCGCCTTCAAATTTTTCTTGGTTTGGTTCCCTCCTATCAAATGAATACAGCACTATCTATATAACTTCTGGCTGCCTCGTCGGTGTACCGCCCGTTTGCTTTTGGCTCTCTGGGCTTAGTCCAACTTTTGGCGACGGACCGACGACTCAGATGAGAGTGAGACTCGCTAGTGCGCAGGCTGCTTTCGCTCAACTCCCATGTGTTGTCTCATACGACCAAATGGTGGTGCTGTTTCCTAGACCTTGCCTTGCCTAAAAGAAGTCCTCAAGTTTTGCGCTGGCGGCTCTTGGTTAGAGTAAGTCAGACTTGCTTGGTAGGACTGCTGCTGCTGCCTCTTGTAAGTTGTTGTTGCTGTTTCGTGTCTGTGTGTGTACGTTTGGTTGCTTGCTTGCTCGTTTAGATCTATCTCGATCTTTCAAGCTTATACTGTTGCTCTCTGTGTTGAGTGTGTGTGTGTGTGTGTGTGTAGCTTGCTGTTGTCTGCTGGAAAAGCTTGCGAGTTTTCGCTTCACTATTCTAGTCGTCCTATCTGTCTTGCTGCAAGTGTACGCTGTTGTTGGTAGGCTCCATCCACTGGCTCTGGGTCTGGCTTTGTGGCTATGGCTGTGGCTGTGGTGAGTGTGTGTGTCTGTGTGTATGTGTGTATGTGTCTGTGTGTGTCTATCTGGCTCGGCGGCAACAGCGTGAAAGACTACAATCTGCTCGCCGCGCTTGCAACTATCAGACTGACTGAAAGTTTGGGCCGAGCAAAAGTGCGTCGTCGCGGCGGCAGCGAAACGAGCGAAAAGAGAGTTTGAGAGCCGAGGCGAAATTTCATTGCTCTAGCAAGCAGGCGAAATGGAAGCGAGCGAGCGAGCGAATGGAACGAAAGAAGAGGGAACGCACACACTCACTGGCGGCAGTTGCTGGCGGCTGTCTGGCTCGCTCATTCGCCCATTCGCCCATTCGCTTACACACACACTCTCACAGACATACGCACACACAAGAGAGGGAACGAACGAACGAATGAACGAAGAGGCAAGCGAGCGAACGAACGACGGGCGAAAGAGAAAGATTCCCAGTGCTTTGCCTTGATATTACGAACCACAACACAAAGGGCCGCGCGCTGCTTTGTGTGCGAATTTGGGCCTGGCAGCCCGCAGCTCGCAGCCCAGAGCAGGCGGCCTGCCTGCCAGTGTGTGTGAGCGGGCCTGCTAGTCTGTGTGCGCGGCTGCCAGCCCAGAGAGAGCCTAGTTTTGGGCCTGAGCGCAGACGGCGCGACTGGAAAAGGAGAGTGCTGAATGCGAATGAGTGCCAGAGACTGTGTGTGTGTGTGCGTGCGCTTTTTCTATGCGCCCCAGTGGTGGCGAATTTGAAAAGCAGAGAGAGAAGATTGCAAGTCTGGCCATTCGCTTTCATTCGCGCGCACACACACACACAAACAGACTTTTCCAATCTCACATTCTCCCGCTCTCTCTCATGTGCTGCCGACGAATGTGTGCAATGCAATTTTCTCCCTCCCTCTGTGGCTCGCTCGAGCATTTCGTGCGCGCCGCCGGGCTCAAGTTGCTTTGTGTGTGCCTGAGTGCCTGAGCGCCGCCGCCGCTGGTCCAAGTTCGGCAATGGCGAGAGCAATAACAACAACGCGTTGCACGGGCGGCAAACAAAAGTTCAACGCAGGCGCAATGGGGATCGGCCGACGCAAATGGTTGCAAACTGGCACGAGAATGAGCCCCGCCAGCCAGCCAGCCAGACGCAGTGTGTGCGCCAGTCCTAGTCCCAGCCAGTCCCAAGCGCCGTGGGCTGGCGGCGCACAAATTCCCGAAATCTCCTATAGACTTGCACTGTTTCGGGCCCGCTCTTGCTGCGCGAACAACTCCCGCTTCTTACCACGTACGCCCCGAGACCCACACACACACACTCGCACGCAAACACAGCCCGTGCATTTCGCCAGCCCCGTGCCTCTGCGGCCCGACGCTTAGGCCGAGGCGCCACCAATCCGACGGGTCCACCGGGCCGCTTACGTGCTGGGGACCCGTCGGATTGGAGCTCTGATCCCTGGGCCTCGACTGGGGCTTGCGAGAGGGGCACGAGCGGCCGCAGGAGGAGGAGGAGCAGGAGAGCGGCCGGTGGGGGAGCACGTTTTCGTGCGTCAGCCAGTGGCGAGCGGCAGGGACGAGCCGCCCCCGTACGAAAGTTTGGGCGTACGAAGGTTTGGCAACGTTCGGGGCGAGCCCGCATTCGTTAACTCAACATTGGGTGTGGCGGCGAGCAGGCGGGCCTGGTGGAGGCTGGCTGGCTGGCTGGCTGGCTGGTCTGAAAGAGAGAGACTGAGGGCCTCATGCCATTAGAGTTGGTTTTATTTTATTTCATGGGAGCTCGCCGGGCCTGTTCCAGTGCGCGCTTCTGGCCTGCTGGGCTGCTGGGCTGGTGCGCCGAGGCTGCGGGCCGGCGGTGCCAGTGTGTGCCAGTGTGTGCGGCTGGCAGCGAACCAACGAGCGAGCGGCCGAGCACCGGCTTGCGCGCCGCTGCGCATGTGATGGCACGCAAACTGACACAGGCAGACGCCGCCTGCACGCTGCAAGTGCGCTCCGAGCGCCACTACTCTGCTGAGGCGCAGCAACGCCAGAGTGGTAATCTCCAGGCCGGCCGGGCCGCAGACGAGCCAAGCAGCAGCCGACCAGCAGCAGCAGCAGCAGAGCGGAGGGCCAGCCAGCCAGCGAGGCAGTGAGCCAGTGAGTGAGGCAGCGAGTGAGGCAGCGAACGAACGAACGAACGTTTGCCAGCAGCACTTGGGACACGCAGCACAGAGAGAGAGAGAGAGAGAGAGAGAGCAGGCAGGCAGGGGAGGCAGCAGGGCAGGCAGGCGGCAGGAGCGGGGCGGAGGGCGCGCGCCGAGGGGAAAGAGAGGGGCTGGCTCGTTCCAAATTCGCCAGCCGTATAAATTGGCCGCCGGCGCGCACTTGGTACTATGTGCGTCGCCTTCTTTATCTCGGGCCCGCAAGTGGGCTGGAGCGGGCCCGGCCTGCTCTCTGCCTCTGCCTCTGGCTCTGCCTGTGCTCTGTGCCTTTGCCGCGCCAAAGAGAGGCCTCCCTTTTCTGGCTCTGCTGGTTCTCCTGCTGGCGCCAGCCAGCGCGAACCAGTGCGGCCAGAAGAGCCTCCTGAGAGAGCGAACGGCCCAGAGCAGAGTGGAGACTTGCAGAGGCTGGTGCGCGCTCCAACTTATGGCCCGGGCTGTGGGAGCCGCTGCTTCTGGGGAAGTGCGAGCGGCAGAGGCAGAGGCAGAGGCTGGCCAGCAGCAGTGGGCCGAAGAAGGCGACTTGTGGACCAGAGAGTGTTCAGTGTGCCTCGAGAGAGGCGAACAGAATGGGCCAGACAGACGGTCCGCTGGTTTGGCTGGATTCCGCACACGCACGCACATGGTGGAACAGGCGGACTAATCGCGGCGCAGGATCAGCGCTGGCAGGGCTGGCAGCATTCGCAGAGGCAGCATTCGCAGAGGCAGCATTGGCAGAGGCAGCGGCGGGCAGCATTTGGCTGCGGGCAGGCGCTGCTGCCAGTTTGCGGGCGGCGGGCCTGCAAAGTTCGGCGGCAAAGCCAAGGCGCGCCGGCGGGCCAGAGGGGAGGCGTCCGAGCGGCCGAGGGAGGCAGAGCCGAAAGGGAGGAGGAGGAGGAGCGGCGTGCAGGAGGCAGGAGAAAAGTTCGCTGAGGAAAAAGTTCGCTGAGGAAAGTTCGCTGGGGCACAAAAATTCAATTGCAGTGCGCGATTGTGAGCCTCAGTCTGCGGGCCGAGGCAGAGCAGAGGAGGAGGAGGCGTTTTGTTGTGCGCTTGGCTGGGACGCAAGCGGCCCAAGTGAGACTGGCCCGCCTCAAGCCAGCCTCAAGCAGCCCCAGACGCGCCCAGTCCCAGTCCCAGTCTCAAGCACACAGTCCCAATCCCAAGCACACCCAAGCGCCGGCGCCTCCCCCAAGCTCCAGGCGCTCCTCCGGACTCCAGACGGCCCATTCCCAACTGGCGCCTGCCTGCCGGGAGACTTTGTTGCTTCTCGCGGTTGGGCGCCGCGCGCGCCCCTCGCTGCGAGCCTCTGGGGCGCGCCAGCTCATCGCCTGCTCGCCGCGGACGCCCAGCGGCACCCTCAAGCCGCCCGCTCGCCTCCGCCCACCGGCAGTGCGCGCCGCTGCCATGGAACCGGCGTCGAGGGGCGCCCTCCGCCCGAGTGGCACTTGGGCACTTGGGCCGCGCGCCGAGCTCGCTGCAGATTTATCGCCGCGAACTCTCTGCGGGCGCCTCCAGACCCCAGCCAGACGGGGACAGTCTCGCCGCTAGCTGCTCGCCGCTCTTCCTGGGCTCTCAGCTCTGGGGTCTGGCCAGTGTCTCGGAAAGGCGCCCCAGCTGGCCTGTTGGTGCCAGAGGGCGGCCTGCGCGCTCGCGGCGCCCCAGCAGCCTCAGCCTCAGCCTCTGGCGCACTAACGACGCTCAGGATCCGGCCGCGCGCTGGGCAAACACCGAGAGAAGCGCCGCCGCCAAGCTCCACTGGCTCGCCGCTGGTCCGCCAGCCGCCCACTAACGAGCGGGCCGCGTCCTGCCGGCTGGCTGCGAGCGCGTCCACGAAGCGACGGCCCAAAGTGGCCCGCCCGCTCGCACAATGTTCGCCGCCGAGCCAGAAAGGGGCCAGAGTGCCCCGCTGGCCGCTAGCTGCTAGCTGCTAGCTACTGGCTGCTCGCCGCTCGCCAGCGCCGGCCGGCCCAGTGGCGAGCTGGCATCACTCTCGTAATGGAAATGGCTGTTGTTGTTGTTGTTGGCGGCCTCGGCAGCGGAGGCGCGTCTCTGGAGCACAGTGGGCGCTAAGCCGGCCGCACGCGCACGCTCACCCAGCTCGCACACTTCGTGCGGCCGCTCGTTCGCTCTTGGCTGCCTGTCCACTGCGTCGCACACTCGTGCACTCATGAACATCGTACACTCGTACAACTTCTTACAAGTGTACGATCTCTCTTTCGATGGCCGTGCGCTGCTCGCTGGCTCAGGCGGCTCGCTGGCGGCAAGCGCAGACTGTCTGCCTGTCTGCCCACGACAAGCCAGCCAGCCGCCAGGCAAAACTCTATATCTCAACTACCAGCGCCGCCATGTGTGTGTGTGCGTCTGCGGCAAGCCCAGCGCGGCCGGGTGCGTGCGTGTGCGTTTAAGCTGGCTCGCCCGCCCGCTCGCCAGCCAGCGAGCCAGCCAGCCAGCTAGCTAGCGAGCGAGCGGGCGAGCGGGCGAGTGTGTGCGGCCTGCCATGTGAGAGGGCCGAGCTAGCGCCCAAAAAGCGAGCGCGCTGACGTCGGCGGCCTTTGGGCGACCCTTTTTGCTGCAATGGTTGGCGGAAACACGAACCGAACTGGCACACGACGGTTGCCAGCGCAATTGCCTCTGTGTTGCGCCAGCCGCTCGCTCTTTATAGTTTCCAGCCAGACGGGCGACTGCGAGCTGGCCGACTGTGAGCTCGCCCAGTTCGCAGCCAGAGTGTGTCTTTGCACACAGGCAGACAGAGTGGCAAGCAGAAATGCAGACAGTCTCGCGCTTTGCTGGCTGCAGAGGAGCAGCACTCTGAGGGCGCCCACAAAGAGCGCCCACGAAGAGCCATCTGCCGACGCGCGAGTGGGCGTATCTGGTTGCCCTCTGGTGTCGGAATGCGGGCTTCTGGTGCGCGCCGGTGCACTCGGGCCAGTGTGCGTGGTTGGGCCGGCAGCTTAGGGCGTGCTGCTGAGGCTCCGAGCGGTGGGCGCATGAGTCAGTGGGCGCAGTGTTGCTGCGGGCGGAATCCAAATGAGCCCACAGAGCGCAGACTGGGGCCCGCCGACGAGAAGCTGGCGCGTCGTGCTTTTCGCCTCCATTGGGCGTTTGGGGCCGGCCACAGTCCCACGCGGCACACGAGGCAACAATTCAAGTGGATTCCTGCGCTCTCTTCTCGTTGGGCTGGCAGTGGGCCGCTCGGAGGCAGCACTTTTTTCGCCCCAAACGCCCTGGACAGTCGCGCGCACCGACGGGGAAGAAAAATGGAGAGCGCGCGACCGGAGAAGAGCGACCAAGAGAAGAAAGAAGCCAAGAAGCGGCCCACTGGCAGCCTTCTCTCGGGCTCTCCACTGGCGGCGGCGCCTCCCTTTCACCGGTGGAACTTGGAAAATTCGCTCCCGGCCAGCCCCTCGAGGTGGGCGCCCTTCGGCCCATCGGCGCTCCGCTCCACTCCGGCCATCAGCCAGCCCCGGGCCGTCAGCGCGGGGCCAGACGCTGGCGGGCGGCGATAATAATAATAGTAATAATAATAATAATAATAAAAAACTAGCAGCCCATGGAGGGGGAGCGGAGCGTGTAAGGGATGGAGTTGGAGTTGGAGCTGGAGCTGCAGTTTGGAGACTCAAACTTGGAGTGGGAGCAGCCGAATTGCAGGACTCTGGCTGGTGAAGGCGCGCCAGAGGGCCAGTCATCAGTCACTCTGGGCCGCCGAGTGGAAGCCTGTTCAAGCCTGTTCAAGGCGCGCAAGCCGTGCAAGCGTTGCCAGCGAACCGGCGCAGAGTGGCAGCGAACGAGCCAAGTTCGCTCAGCGAACTTTTGCACGACGCGCGGCCCAACTTGAGGCCCGGCAGAGGCAAGCACTGGCACACACCAGCGCACGAAGCAGGGCCGCCTCAACTTCTGCGGGCTGCCTCTGGCCGCGGACTGTCTGCGGGCCGGCCTCAGCCTCGTGCGCCCACCGGGCCCAGCGCACCAGATTCCAGCGGGTTTTAAAGGCCCGCTGAAGGCCCGCGCGTCTCACACACTTTGCGGGCCGCAGACTGTCCGCAGACTGGCCGCCGACTGTGTTCGGGCTTTAAAGGCCCGCCCCGCACTCGAGCGGGCCGGCTCGCTGGCGCAATCCGACGCGCCGCGACCAAAATAACAAGCCCACCTGAACAACAGGCGGCTCCGATCGCACGGCCCGCCGGCCCAGCGGCGCCCTGGCAAGTGTGTGCGGCGGGCGAGCGCTGGCCGTTCGGGCCGGCCAGAGTGCGGCGCTCTGGAAGTTGCAGGATCTGGCGAGGGGCGAGGAGCGCCGAGTGGGCTTCTGGCGAAGTGGGCTGCTGGCTGGCTGGCTGGTGGTGGACTCTTAGCTGGCTGGCTGGGGCGAGCTGAGGGCGCGAGCGTGGCGCTCAGGTGGGCTGGAGGCCGGCGCGAGTGCGTGGAGCTCGGGTCTGCGGCCAGTGTGGAGCGGCGGCTGTGGCGGCAACAGCCGGCCGGGCGGCGCAGGCAGTCTGGGCTGCGAGTCGGGCGAGGCGGCGGCGCAAGTGGCAGTGGAGGCAGTGGCGGCCGTCGGTGTGCCAACAGTGCACATTTTCAAGGGCTGACCTTCAAAAGTTGGCCGAGCTGGCCAAGTGTTAGCAGTCGAGCTCGAGCTTTGGAGCCGGCCAGCTTTGGGGCTTTTTCGGGCTATGGCGCTGCGGGCGAGCCTTAGGCAGCGCGAGAGCAGTGCTTTCGGTGCGCTTTCGCTGCGAGCGCAACAATCGAACGCAGACTGTGTGCAGTGCGCGCGGCTGGCAGCCAGCGAACTTGGCCGAGCGGGCGAACATTGAGCGCGATGGGCGAGCACTGGCAGCTTAGGGCAGCCCGCAAGTGCAGGTTGCACTACGCGCACTTGCTGCTGCTGCTGGCACACACGCACTCGGCCAGGCAGCCACTTTTGGCTCGCAACTTCTGCCAGCTCTGCGCCCTCCTGCTCGACCAACTGGCTCGTTGGTGCTGCCTGCCCGCAAACAGGCAGCCCAGCAACACTCACGCCCACAGAGCAGCCCCAGCAAACACCCAGACGCTGGCCAAGGCCCGCCGCTGCCAGCCACCAGCCGCCAGCCTCGCGCCCGACTCGAAACTGCCTCCCGGCCGGACGCGGCGCCTTTCCGCCCGCCCGCCAGCCCTAAGGTGCGCTTCAGACGCAGAAAAAACCCAAACGGCCCAGGGCCAGCCCTTAGCTCGGGCCGCACACGCCCGCCCTTAGCTCGGCCGCGCGCCTGGCCAGCCGCCAGCGCCGCACTTCCGCCCGCGAACGCGGCCCAACTCGGCCACTGGAACGAGCTCGTCGGCGGAGCGGCCATTGTGCCGCCTGGTGCACGCCAGACACAGTCTCAAAAGGCTTGCCAAGCGCGCCGCCCAGCGCGCTCGGCCCGCACGCTCCGAAGGGCCACCCGCGCGCACGGCCACTGTGCCGCGGCTCAACTGGGCCCGTGCGGCGAGCTTGGCGCCCTCAGCTCGAGCTCGGGACTCTCGGCTTGAGTGTGGCGCCGTCGGCATGCATTTGGGGCGCCTGAAGCAGCCCGAAAGCAGCCCGGCGCTCTGAAACGAGGCGAAATTGTTGCTTGGACTCGAGCCGCTCGGGCCTGCATGAGGCCGCGTCTTGGCGGCGCCGAGCAGACGGGCAGAGCTCACAGCAAGTGCAGTCTGCTTGCTCGCTCGAGACGGCAAGCTAGCCAGAGGAGGGCGACAAAAAGCGGGCCCGACGTGTAAACGGATGCGTCGGCGGCCGCCACAGACTGTCTGCCAGTCGCTGGGCGCAGATCTGGTGTCAGGCGGGCCAGCGGGAGCCATTTTGCGCGGCGGACAGACACGCCCACCCGCTTGGCCGGCCCGCGCTGGTGGGAGCTGCGCCGCCGCGGGCAGCGCGTGCCGCGGAGAGACCAGCGACGTCGAGCGAGGGGCGGCGGCGACTTCCGGCGGGGTTCAGAGCTGCGCGCGGCTGGCCCGCCGCGCGCCAGCTGGCCGACTGGGGGTGGCGGACGAGCCCGACCCGCGCGGCCGCCAGGGGGCGTGCGGCCCGCAGACGCAGGCCCGCGCGCACAGTTCGCTGGGCCACGCGCACTTGCCTGCGGGCTGAGGGCGCACGCAAGTCTGAGGGGGCCGCACTGGAGCGCCCGTTTCTGCCGCACGCAGCCACTGTTTTTCCCCCTCTGCTTCCCCCTTTTCGCGCTCGCCCCAGCCGCTGGCTTGCTGGCGCCTGCTCGCTGGTGGCCCCGCTCGCCGCCTGGTAGCTCGGCCGAGCTCGGCCTGGCACGGCGCTGGCGTTGGCGTTGGCGGCGGCGATAATTTGGCCCGCTCGGCGGCAGTTCTGTGGGTCGCCTAGCAGTCGTTAGTGTGCGAGGGCGCGCTGGGCCTTGCCGAGCGAGCAGCAACAGCGTGGCGGCGGCGGCGGCCGAGCTGGCGGCGCAAACGACAAGCGACTCATAAGCGAATGAAAAACGACACAAACTCACACCACTCGCACTCGCACTCGCTTTCCAGTCGAGCCAACGAGGCCTTGCTGGCGGCCAGAGCGGCTCTCTTGTGGCGCCGCCATGAGGCTTGCCAGTGGAAAGGCGCCGCCGGTGGAAAGGCGCTCGCAAGTGACGGGCGGCGCCAGTTTGGCGCTCTGCTCTGGCAGGCAGCCTGAGTGTGAGCAGAGTGTGCAACGAGCGAGCTCCCAGAGAGTGTCTGTCGCGCTCGTTGCACAAGAGCTCGTGAACTCTCGCCGCTTTGCTCCCCCCGCACACAGTCTTTGCGGCGCTCGCTCGCTCGGCCGCCGTGTCGCCACCGGCGCCACTGTCTCGGGATCCAATTCTAGCTTGACAACCGAGCCACTTTTTCTCCCTCCAGCCGGCAAGCCAGCCAGCGAGCGAGCCAGCCAGCCAGCCAGCACTAAGGACCAGCAGCCAGCCCTTAGGACCAGCCAGCCAGCCAGCCAGCCAGTGTGTGTGTCCGGCCGGCCAGGAGCGCCGCAAACTAGCGCTCGCCTGCCCACACACAAGCCCAAGTGGCGCTCTTGCCATAGAGCGCACTGCAGGAACGCAGCCCCGCGCGATTAGCCCTAAGCACGCCCCAACCAACTGCCCTCCTTTCGCCGTTCCGCTCCACCCGGGCCAGCCCCACCCACCAGCTCCACCAGCTCGCCAATTAGCCCCAACTGCTCGCCCTCCAATCGCCAGGCCTCAGGGGGGCCACTTCCGCTTTGGCTGCCCCTCAAGCTAAGGCGCTCGGCCTTGCCAGACCTGAGGACTTGCCATGCCTGTGGACTTGCCACAAACGTCGGCCCTCAGGAACGGCCACCCTCAGGCAGCCCTTAGGGCCGACGCTTTGCATGCGCGCTGCTCGCCGGCCTGCAGCTCGCCACACTCGCACAGAGCCACAGGTTGTCTTGCGTCCGATTGTCTGGCAAGTGGCGCTCCTGGTTGCGCCACTTCCCGCAGTCAGTCTCTGACCGACTCGAGACAGACTCCAGCTCGGCGCGCGCTCCTCGCCGGCACGCCCTCTGCATGAAGGAGCGCCCCTGGAAGCTCCCCTCGAGCTCGGCCGGGACTTCCTGCGCCGAGCTTAGGCGCCAGTGCGGCGCCCATTCGACACTGTCATGGTCTGGCGCCTCATTTGCGCCCATTGCGATTGGGCCACTTGCTCGCCGAGGCCGAGCTTGTGTGCGTCAGAGACAGAGACAGAGGCAAAGAGGACAGAGGCAGGGAGAGAAGCACAAAGACCAAGAGGCGAGCGCGCGGCCCAGCAGGCCAGCGCGCGATCGTCGCGCCATCTGTGCGCGCGGGCTGGCCCACGCGGGCCACTTTTACGCCATCTGCTGGTGTTCCCGTGGCTTGGGGCTCACTGCCCTCGTCTCTCTCGGCTCACCACTCTTTCTGCCTGTAATACGACCGCCCCGCCGCCTTTGAGCTCCACTCCAATTCGGGTTTCAATCATCCAGCTAGACAGACAGACAGACAGATAGACTGGGGGAGACTCTCAGTGTTTGAAAAAGTCAGTCGCGATCCTATCGTGTTGCTTCATCGCCAAGCTCCTCGGCACCACAGTCTGCTCGAGCAAAACTCCAACCCCGTTTGTTGTTATCTCACACGGAGACACTCTCACAACCGACATTGGCCGCCACCAAACTATCCCCGAAACTATTCTGCCATTCAAACTGACCGGAAACGATGGCTTGTCGCCAGGCACACGTGATCATAACCTGATCTCGGCACTTAGTCATACTGACACCATACTTAGTCTGGTCAGCTTTTTTTGGCCAATTCTGCTTGGATCGAATGCCGGAGCTCAGCCTTGGCGGCAACTCTTTGTTAGGCTAGCTTGTTTTTATCATGCGCTCCTAACGGATGCCTCCCACTATTTAGCCACTTCCAAATGCCACCCAACTCGCGCCCAAAGGTCGGCCTGGTGATCGAGAAATTTGATAAATTACCAACAAATTGGCTAGCTCGCCCAATTGATGGTAAAATGGTGCAGGTCTCGACAATCATCATATCCTGAGTGAGCCTTATTCTGTCCGCAGTTGAGCTTGGCCAACGAGCTCGCCCGCTGCCAAAGCATGTTCGCGACAAATTTCCAAAACAAACACACGTTTCCACACGACAGGTATCATATTTTTTATCTATTTTCAACAATTCGGCAATGGCCTGAGATCTTTGGTTTCCCAGATCGCCCTCGAATACTAGCCCGAAAGTGGAAACCACCTAAATGAAACTCGTATCAGTGGGTATTCTTAAAATCGGTCGGAACTTCCGCAGGTTTGATTCATCTATCTGTGGATTTTCTATTCATCCCTATGCACGTCAAACCCACTCATCGGCCAACAATAGTGATGAGACTCCTCGGCCAAGGATACCCAAGCCCAATCTTAGGACGGGGGCGCGACATGATAGAATTAGAACAATTGGCGTTACGGTTGGCACCTGTCTACTAGCTATTGCTTACATGTACCCCACCATAATCAAGCCCATGTTTTCTATTGGGATGTCGGGTAAGTTATACAATTTGCTCTAGAATCACTACTCTCAAGTAGCAAGCAACGACGACTAACACCAGACTTCGTCAACAACAAAGCCGAGGAGGAAAAGGCCAAGCGTCGAAAAGCTGGCATCGACCCGAGCATCTCGCGTCCTAGTAATATGCCAGAAATGTCTAACCCTTTTGGGCCAAAACCTAGTGAAAAATGAGTAGAAGGCTTCTCCAATCTCTGCTCTAACCAAATAGAACAGCTTTCAGCTGCTTAGGACGATCTTACTTGCCCTCGATCGCCGGTTGACTCACTGAGAGGGCTGTCACCTCGGGCAGCTGATGAGGTGCTCTAAGCTCCACGTCGGATCCATCTACTCGAATAAAATTCAAACTCCTTCTATGCGGCTCGTATTTGAGGCACCTGATCTCTTCCAGGATCTGGATCGGCCTATAGCTAAGGGCCAGAGCAGAATAGAAAGTTACACATCACCAGTCTCTTCTGGTGCTACCTGTACCTCCCAGGGAAATGCTCGAGCCTCAGCTGATTCTGTTGCCAACCAAGAGAGCGTCATCAGACAATCGTTTGAGAGTGCTCCAAACAAGAATCTCTCTTTTTGGCGATGTGTCGCCCAAGAGTGAGCTGATCCAGTCTGAATGTCAGTTCAGGTTGCGTCACTGTGTCTCAAAATAGCCACAGGGGCCCCTTTTTCGAATCACTAGAGACAACTTTCGATGATTATCGTTCGACTCTCTTTCTCTCTCTCTTTGCGGATAGTCATTCCATTCCATAACCATCAACAAGTGGATAAAAATTCGAGTAACGAAGAACACAAGGTGGGCAACTTTTCAAATTCGAGCAAAAATCTTTGTCGAAAGTAAACTCAATTCAAATATCCAAAATGGTTTCAGTTAACAAGTACATTCTATTTGCCTTCGTCGGTTCAGTCCTATTGACTGGAGGTAGGTATCTCCGATCGTAACAGATTCTTAAAAGTAACTCCTCACTGTAAGGTGTCTAACCAAGCTCACATTCCCATAACTAGTTTTGGCCTTCGACGCTGACCAGATCCGGGCTCACGCCGAGGGCACTGCTCAGGGAGCTATCGATGGGGCAGAAGGCTTTGCCAGGGCTACAGGGGACCTTGCCTCTAACACAGTCGGAAGTTTCACCGGTCTTGGATCAAAGATAATCAGCTCTGTGAGGCGAGGAGCCGCTGCAGTCTACTCGCATATACCATTCTTGGGTAGAACACAAAAGAAAGAGCAGCAGCCTCATGAAGAATCCACAACTGAGAAGCCAGCACCGGCGGAGCAGCAACAAGGATCCGAGCAAACCGAGAAGCCCGCAGAGGAACAGAAACCGGAAGAGCATGAACAACAACCAGAGCAAAAAGATCAACCTCAGCAGGAACAACAAGCCGAGGAGCAGCAGAAAACTGAGGCCAAGCCAGAGCAACAGCCCAGTGAGAGTGCTGGACAGCAAGACTCCAACCAGGCAAGTGCTCCTCAGGAGCCGGAGAACAACAGCCAACAGCCCGAGGGCAATGTGGCTGAGCCTAAGGCAGAGGAGAAGAAAGAATGAGTATAGTTAGAGATATCTTAGATCATGATCTAGGCACTTCCTTGCGAGTTCCTTGAGTCAGTTGGAATGCTGATCCGATAAACTGGACAAGAGCAGGATGAGGCTATGCGATATCTAATAAAAGAACGTCTGAGACTAATCGCGTGTGGAATATTTTCTCTGAGACCAGCCTGTTCGTTTGATATAGATTTCTTGACTAAGATTTATCATTGAATGATGTTGCTCCATTGATATGATGCGTGAGTTATCCAAGAGTGAGCAATAGGATCCAGAATGTGACTATCACAAGTAAACAAGTAAAGAGAGAGAGATGAATTGAACAGTTAACTTCAACTCATGAGCATGAGGATTGATCACAATAGATTGCATTACGAGTTTGAGCGACAGTTGAGGATTTTGAATGATGAGCAATCATCCAGATAAGACGGGGTGAACATGATAATTATCCTATCGATTGGCGATAGCACATCAAATCAATCTCTCTAGTGAACTCTCCGGCTGTTTGAGAGATCTCTTCAATTGATTGGAAAATCTACTGAGCGTTGGACCATCCACAACCCAGTGGTCAGCCTACCAGACGACCTGAATTATTTGTCTCGCCTCAACTTGGCCCTGATTATTAAATCTGGGTGATGATCTCGAACGACCCAGTTACCCAATAACAATTTCGGCTTACAATTACTGGCGCACCAAAGATTCCACCTATGGCCCCAATGTTTGACAATGTTATTGTCCCGCCGCTTAGGTCTTGTGGGGCCAGTTTCATATTGTAGGCTAAAGAGGTTAAGTAGGAGTCTCGTCAACTCAGAGTCTATATTGATCACAGACATTGTCTCAACGTTTTTGATATTCGGAACTATCAGAACATGCTTTGCATCCACCGCGATACCAATGTTATGATTGTGCTTATGCACAAAATGCAAAGGATGTCACTGACTTTTGTTCTCGGGCTTTCTGATCTCTTAGGTAGGCAAATAACCTTGTCAAATCAATCTGATTCGAGCAGTTGATATGAGGTACCTCGAATGAGGCTGTCATTGTTTTGTACATCACTCTTTGAATACTCTTGAGCGGTACTCGTTCTACCCTTGAACTCGGCTGTCCCTGATTACCCAAAGGCTTTTGGGATAGCTGTCGTTCCACAGTCTCTGGGCAGTTTTGTGGTCGACTGACTTTTGTTGCTTGATGTAATTCCACAAATCCTCTTTGGGGATACGATTAGACTTTCCAGTCAGCTTTACCTTCGATAAATCAACTCCATTCTCCTTAGCCAACCTCCTCACTGAGGGAATGGCTATGAGATCATTGTTGTTCATTTGCTCCTGAGGCTCTCTACTGGTGAGTGGTTGTCTGTCGGGTTAACCTCAGTTTCATCTGGTCACTTGAAACTTGAGACGGAGAAGAGCTCAATTCAATGTCAACGGGAGGATGACCCACCAGAGCCAGTGAGCCTGGTTGGTGGTAAATCTTAGTGATATTTCCATTGGACCTGCTGGAAATGGTTGCAGTGGCCTTGTCACTTTCGACCTGACTAATAGGATCGAACTCGCTCACCACATCGCCCTCCTTGACTTGCCATTCTCTGATGGTAACCTCTTTGATCCCCTCGCCATATGTATCCGGCAATATGTATCTTTCGACCAGCTGGCCGGCGAGAAGGTTCGCAGTAACGGAGATTTGGTCCCGGTTTGACTCTTCGGTTGGATTGACTGAGAGTTGAATTTCGCCCGCCTCACCTTGGTGCAATCTCTCGAATCAACTTCCTCAAGGAGAAAGGGGTTTCGTGTTTGTTTACGATTCTCGTATTCTGCACAATGTGCAGTTGTTCTTTTTATACAAGAAGACAAGCGAATGGAGCAATCAATTACAGTGAAATACAATCTTTAGCCTAGACTTAAGCTTGTGAACGATGACGATTCGTAAGAGGGGCATGACCATGCGACATCAATATTCATGAGACCGAACCACTGCACGACTCGAAACTGGCGGGCAGCCCGCGAGCCTTGGAATCGATTGAATCGCAGTGCTTGTGCGAATGTTATCGTCTTGTTTGTTTGCTTACAAGTGCATGATTGCGTTCGTTCCTGGACGAAAGAATATATCTTGCACTAACACTGTCTGAGCAATGCGTATCAGTGCGGGCGTATGGCCATCGGTATAAAAGTCCCGTAGCTCTGACACCAATCTAGACACGGGGGAAAAACAGATGCTGACAATTTCATGAGAGTATCATGAAAGTTACTGCCTCTCCAGCGGCATTGTGTTAGGAATCACACCAGACACTTGTTTATCTTAGTCACTTTATTGATATATTAGGAACGGTTGAGATAATAAACCAACTCAGGGTAAATGCAATGCTACCAGCGGCCCCCAAGCCACCTTATCACCATCCTCAATCAACGGACGCCTGCACAAACATCGTCCAAACATTACTAGCTCACAGTTGTGATGAAAGCGACTTTAGTCGTCGAGCTATCGAATCATTAGTGAAGAAGCTGAAAGATAAGAGAGACGAACTGGATGCACTAATTACAGCAATTACAACAGGAGGCTCAGCTCAAACACAATGCGTAACAATCCAACGAACCCTAGATGGACGGCTACAAGTTGCCGGTAGGAAAGGTTTTCCACATGTTATTTATTCCAAAATATGGCGATGGCCAGATCTAACTAGAAATGAATTGCGACCCACAAAGAACTGTGCTCATACATTTACTCATAAATCTGATCTTATATGCGTAAATCCTTATCATTATGATAGAGTGGTGGTCTCACCAGCGATAGATTTGTCATCTCTGACCATCACTTCTCCCGACGAAACAGTTATGCTTGGTGACTCATCCAAGTCACCTACTGTTAAAAAAGAAAACTTGCCCGCCTTTTCCGTAACGCCTTCTCAAGCTCAATCTCAGGCTCAAACACAGCCCCAACTTCAGCTACGAGTTCAACCTCAAACTCAACCTGAAGCCCAGAGACTGCCTCAACCACAGCCCCAATCTTTATCTCAGCCCCAACCTCAAACGCAACCACATCATGCTAGCTCTCATCAACTTCCACTGTCAGAGCCAACTGGACAAGCGAGGCAGACCACATCACGTAGATGGTCGCGAGGAGTACCAACAGCTGTTTTTATCCGTCAACATGAAAAACCAAGCCAACCACCTGGGCCGGTAGTACCGCCACCCCCGCAGCCTCCACAGTATTGGTGCTCCATATTATATTTCGAGTTAGACCAACAAGTGGGGGACACTTTTCGCGTCTCAACAATTCATCCTGTAGTAATTGTTGATGGATACACAAATCCATCTGCTCCTGATCGATTTTGTCTCGGCTCCTTGTCCAGAGTACATAGGCCGCCCGCCGTGCTTAAAGCCCGACTACACATAGGTAAAGGTGTCAAATTAGAGCTCAAGCAAGATGGTGACGTCTGGTTGCAAAATATGTCAACAAGTTCAGTTTTTCTGTGCAGTCCCTACCTTGACATAGTATCCAGACGACCCGTTGGTAATGCTGTGCATAAGATATATCCTAGAGCCAGCTTAAAGGTGTTCGATATCGACCAGACATATCAACTCTTAAGTGTAAAAGCAGAGGCAGCCAGAGAGGCTGCTGCGGCAAAAGCAGCGGCTCTTGCTGCTGCCGGCGCAGTAGCTCCAAGCCTTGAAAGCAATGATCGATTTGACAACGCCTCAATTGGTGTGGATGACCTGCGTCGTTACTGTATACTGAGCATGTCATTCGTTAAAGGGTGGGGCCTAGATTACCACCGTAACAATATCAAAGACTGTCCTTGTTGGATAGAGGTCCACCTGCATAGGGCTCTACAGTTGTTGGACGAGGTTCTTCAGATAAAATGATGGAAAGGAAGAACTCTCAATTGATAAATTTTAGGCCGAAAGAGATAACGAAAAATAAAAATCGCAATACTGTTTTACACAGCCCCCATTAGATGATTTTACTATTCAACGTCTAGATTAGCCTTAATTATGCACTATAAGTCACATGCTATATAGATCTTCTGGTGATGCTGACCACGTTGCAGAGGCCAGATTGATATCCTGAAGGATCACCGAGCTAGTCTCGATGCCGTTCACCAAGGGAAGTAGGTGTGTATTAGGTACATGATGATGGTGATGATGGAGGTTGAGATCGTGATGATGGTGAATTGGATGATCATGATGATGTTCGATATCATGAGTGTGCTGGTGATGGTGTTGATAGATGGGATGTAACGTTTGCTCACCGCTACCTTGGGTGTCTAATTGCTGCTGCTGCTGCTGATGATGATTGAAATCGGAGTTTTGATTGCCGTTTCTTTCCGGATCTTGGCAATCATTGATTGTGCTTCTTGTTTCATTTTGTTGCTGACTAGGTTCAAGTTGTCGATTATGGTGCTGTTTATTCATCATAATTCGATGATCTGAGTTTGCATGATTGGTGGACGTTGTGTTTGCAAACTCATGATTGGCGGGGTGTGATTGCTGTTGCGACTGTGGTAAGTTTAAATGGCCACTATTAAGCTGATGCTGACTATGGGCTGAATCCACGGACGTATTGTAGTAGCCCTGATGATTCTGGTAGAAAGTGACAAACTGTAATTGACTTTGAGGTTGTTGGTGATGTAGTAGGTTGCTACTATTTTCGTTGATGTTTTGCGTATGATGAAGCTCTGCATTCAAATCGACGCCTCCATTCCAGTGCTGCTGGCTTGGTTGATGCCCCAAGGTGTGTTCCATATTAGAATCATACTGGTTCATATCATTGTGATGATGATGACCTGTGACACTATGACTGGAACCATTGACTTGAGGATGCTGCATCATGGGATAACAGTTCAAGAGAGACGGGTCTGGATTGGAGCTGGTTGTATGGTTGAGGTCAGTTTGATGGTGGTGCTGGTGGTGATGTTGTTGCGGTAAGCCAAATTCTTCATACAACGTATGCTGGACATAGTAACTATCTGCTCCCGTATCAATGCCGGATTCTGCAGGATTCTTGCTGGCCTCGCGTTGGCTCCCAGAAAGCGACCTATGAGAGACGTTCGATGGGTTTGTCTTGGTGTTAGAATCCCTAGATGTAGAGTGTAGGACTGGTGGCGCTGGAACTGAGCTAAATTGTTGATGCACCTCCCCCGTTAATGAGGACTCTATGGGTGAAATCGAAACACTAGTGGCTGTTTGATGATGACTATGCTGGCTGTGATGATGGTGATGACTTTGATGATGAGTATGATGGCTCACGAGGTGGTCTTGCTGTTGATGGCCCTGACTATGCTCTGCATTGAGTAGATTAACTTCGTCGCTCAAGCTAAGAGTCAATTGTTGATGGTGTTCAGATTCGCAAATAGACATTGACTCTTCGTGTAGGTGATGATCTGAGGGATGACTAGAAAGTAGATTATTAGAATCATGCTGATGAGTGAACAATTTTGCTCCGTTCAAATCGTCGCAATGGTTCAGTGGATTGTTGTTAGTTTGCTCATTCTGATGCATATGCTGATATGATGGCGAAGTGGTGACTGTAATTGAGCTTGACAGATGATGACCATTGTTATTATCATTGCTAAGCTGTTGTGCGAGGCCATCCAATAAGAGATCATTGGTGGTTGCTTTGTAATTGGCATCATCAAACTCGATGTGTTTGACATTGTTGTTTCTATTTCTCTTGGACTGTTGGGTATCGCCTCGTTTTGTTTTGCGATTACTGAGGCTTAGAGTAAGCTTTTCATCAATCTTACGAGTAGACTTTCTATTACTTGATTTGTTACGCGCAACAATTTTATTGCAGTTTGTGTTGGTTTTAATTGATTTGATTTGTTTCTCTTCAAGAGCTCTTGATTTAATGGATGATTGGACACCATCGGTGGCCTGAGAAGCTGAATGATGGTTATGTGGTGGATCATTTTGGAATATTTTCTTTGACGATTCTAGCAACTGTGGCTTGCATTTGGTCTGTTGTTGGTGTTGACAATAAGCCAATCGTCTCTTGAAACAAGTGCCCTCAAGATCGAGAAAGCAAGCTAGCTGGTCGCTAACATTGTTCAGAAAGCACAACAAGGAGGTGTCAAGCGGCAAGTTTGGTTGATCAGCTAAATCGGTCATACTTGCACTATATGGTTGAAGGTGGATCTGGCTCTAGACTGCTGGTAGTTGCATCATATGATTAGCGCCCATTTGAGAAATTTTCTTTTTGACCGCCAATATTTCGACCATAATAGACAGGCGGCTGTTCCTTCGGTTGGCTGGGCTGTAAAAAAGACGATTGAGCTTGGATTAAATCGTTATCGGTGTAATGGTCATAATAATAGTGTCGCTGGAGAGTCGGAAGGAGTTTTAACCCGGTTGGAGAGAGCGCGCGCGCGACAACAACTCGGCCAATAGGCAGCACGCGCAAGGGGGACGCGCGCGCACCTCCAAGATTCGGCCAATCAATGTAGACAAAGCTTATAGGCAGAGCTTATGGGCAGTTAGCAGTGTGCGCGCTTGGCTCTTATGCTGCAACTTGCACAAGCAAATGTGTGCCCGCGCCAGTCGAGTGGGCCCGCTGCTCCACGATGGCGCCGCTCTGCCCGCCGTGAGCGCGCCCCTCTGTCTGCCGCCTCCACTGTGCTGTGCTGCAGACTGGCTGCGGTGCGGAAGTTTGTCCGCCCAGAGGTGCCGCTCTTTGCAAGAGACGGCTGTGAACAATTGCGGCCCGATGGGAGCCTCTTTTGGTCAGCGAAGGAGTTGCGCGTGCTGCCCCTCTGGGCGGCTCTGTTTGCACCAGGCGCCGTTTTGCTCTCCTGTGCCATTGAACTCGGGGGACGGCCAATCGGAGCGCTAGGAGGCTGGCGGGCGGCCCGGGCCGCTCGGTGCCGTTACGCCGACGCAAACAAGCTGGCGAAGAAAGGTGCTCTGACATTGAGCAAGGCGGCGTTTGCGCTGGCGCTTGAGAATCGGCCAAGCAGGCGGCTCCAAAGTGAAATTGCGCCCCAAAGTGCAGCCTGCCAGCAGCTGAGAGTGAGAGTGAAGCCCTATAGTCTGGGGCTGCGCCGTTGATTTTCCGGTTGCCACTGGCAACCAGGCGCGGCTGTGAGCTGTGCGCTGTGCGCTGTGCGTGGGCCCCTCGCGGCCGGAACGAAGCCAAGTGGGGGTGCACTTCCAGTTGCACACAGAGAACGGCGTACACAGAGCTCTCCACTCGGACGGCCAACAGGAAGCCAGGTGAACGAGCGCGGCCAGAGTGGGCCCACTGCTCTGTGGCAGTGGATTGGGCCTGGCGCTGAAGCTGCCAATTTGGCCGGCCCGCCGCTCGTCCGCGTCCAGCCAGCCATTGCGGCGCACTCGGAAGTGTGGCGCTCGCGTGCCACTCCAACCGTGTTGATTGAGCGCAACCGGAAAGGGGTCCCAGTTTTTTGTGCGGGCCCAGGCGCGCGTTTGGCACTCGGACAGCCCGAGGACAGTCCGTAAGGGCAGTCTGCAAGAGCGGGCGCGGCTGAGGCTCCTGTTGCGCTGCAGTTGCGCGCACGAGTGGGGCACGCACGCGAAACACGCGCTCCAGCAGCTGCACACTGCGGACTGCGGACGGCGAGCCCGAGTGGGCGCGCTGGTGCGGGCCGCGCGCTTCGGGCACGTGCCGCGCGCAGTGGCCCGCGCGCCGCCCAACTGTTGCTGTTCGGGCTGTTCGAAATTGTAGGTTGCGTCCCAGCGGGCCCGCGCTGGACGTGCTGCATGAGGGGCTGCTCAGACAGAGACTGCGATAAGCGGCCCGCAGACTAGCTTCGGGCCTGCATCAAAATTGTCTGTCCCATTGGCGAGGTCTCTTCAGCTGGCACTTTGGCAAAATTGAATGCATCTCTGGCCCTCTGGACGCTGTTTGCCCTGGCCTTAGGTAGAAGGGAGAGAGTGTAAAACTGGAAGACGCAGCGAAACGATCCATTTGGGCGCTTGTGACTGCCGGCTGGCATGGGGAGAGCGGGCGAAAGGAAAACAGTTACACACCTTAGGACAAGTTTGGCCAGAAGAAATGGAGAGGAAGACTATTTTTCATTCCGTTTCATTAACGTGCCACTCTGATGGAAGCCGGCACACACAGTCTGTAATACAGACTCTGTATGCTTTCTCTCTGTCTCTCTGTTACTTGGCCCGCAACTTGAATGGGACGTCCACCACTAAACGACTGCTTGCACAAATGGCCACCCATTGGCCACTGCATCGAGCCAACTGGATGGCTGAATCGATCATTTGGAACTGCGCCGAGCTGGCCGTCTGGGCTTTGGAACGAATGCAACCACTGCTTAGGCTCTGTGGCCGAGACAAAACGATGCAGGCTGGACACATGGCGCACTGGTGGGCGCCATGCATGTGGGCCGAAGTGGAGAGGAGGCGGCCGAGCTGGAAGAAAGGGAGAAAAAGTAAAATAATAATAATAAGAAGAAGAAGAAGAGAGTGGAGATAAAAATAAAATGCACTCAATTGAATGAGGCTAACTGGCTGACACAGAGACAGCGAGATCTGGAGGAAAAGGATGCCTGATTGTTGGCCGGCCGAGCAGCCAGCGCAGCCCGCAGCTTTGGGGTCTGCACATTGGCTGGATGCTTTCTGGCTGAATGAGCGAGCGCGGCTTGTGTGCAGCCCAAGCACAAAGCTGCCGCCGCTCCTTAGCTATGCACTGAGACACTGACACAGTGCGCGCTCTGCGTATCACTATTTGGCCGCTCCCGTTTCCTCTTCCTCTGCGCTTAGCTGGCCGTTTGTTGTGAGATTGTGAGACAAAAAAGTGGCGCCAATAAGGTGCCTTATTGAATTCAATTCCAGAATCATTCAATCTTCTGCTCATGGCGCTCTTTTCATTAAATTTCACTCCACCACAGTTACACCAACGCTGAATGGACGGTTGCAGCTCGGCGGCGGCGGCATCATCTAGCCGCCCATTGCACACACCGAGCAACAGGTGCTCACTATGGGCCTTTGTTTGCTCGCAGCAAATTGCCAAGGCGCATTGGGAAGGGCCCGCTCGGAGGGCGTTTGGCGGCTTTGATTGGCGATTGTCCGTCTGGAGACAAACAAACGGCCGCTCTCTGGCCTGACTGGTCACGGTGGCGCAAGCGAGCTAAACAAAAATGGCCGCTCAAGCTCGTCTTGCTCCTCATCTTGCTGCTCGCTTTCGTGCTCGGCCACATCAGACGTCTGTCTGGCCGCCCAAATGGTTGGCCAGACACACACAGTGGTCATGTTTCTCTGCCGCCCGCTCCATTCCATTCGGCCGCCTGTTGGCCCCGAGGGAAAAGGGGGCGCGTCTGCGATGGATCAGGCGCCGGCGTGGGTCCATTCGGCGGGTCCTTTCCGTTTCGGTCTCCATTTGGCGAGGGAGACCTCGCCACTAGGAGGTGGCCCTGGATTATCGGTGGTGTGTGAGCGAGCAATTGGGCAAAAATCGCGGGAATGGGCGATTTTAGGCGCGGGGATTCGGTCTGTCTGCAGACGCGCAACACAGAGGAGCGCGCGATCACTGCACTGCACTGCCGCCGTGCTGCATTGGGCAAAGGATAGCGTGTTTGGGTTGGCCACTTTTGCGGCCGGCGCACTTTGGGTCGCGTGCGAGCCGCACTGCACTGAGCAGTCGGCAGTGTCACTCGCGAACAGGCCGCCTCCAATGGGCGCACTCTGGCCGATCTGGCGAGCCAGCCAGCGAGCCCAAAGGGAGCCAGTCGGCCGGGGCAAAGGCTGAACAGCGGGCCAAGTGGGGATGAACAGGATGGAGCGGATGCATGGGGCGAGCGAGCAGGACGACAAGGATCTCCATCATTGTTATGCAGTAGGAAGTGCGCAGCCTCGGCGCCCATTATATTCATTACTCTCATCATTTGCCTGGGCCGCCTTCCGGCCGGCAGGCAGGCAAGCCAAGTCTGTGGCTGCTCTTGGGGCAGCACACAGACTCGCAGCAGCGAAGGCCGCTGGGAGCGCTGGCGCAGAGGTGCAAAAGTGGCCACCCGACTCACAAATAGACCAACGGAGACATCCAAACACGAGCCCACAATCTGCTGCTGCCCTTTGCTCTCTTAGCTGCACTCTCGCTTGGCGTCCATTTCGTCTGGCTCCATTTCGGGCCGCCTGATGAATGGTGGCCCGGCTGCTCGTTGATAAAGTCGAGCACGCAACCTTCTCGCTTGTTGTGTGCCCGCGCGGCAAGGACATTTTCATACTCTCCCAGCGGACGTCTAGCTTGCCAGCCTGCTGCTCGCTTGCCTGTTTGCCTGCTGGCTCGCTGGATTGCCGTCCTGCTCGCTCCATTAGTGCCACTGACTCGGCCGGCCTGCCGGCCAAGTGAAAAGAGGCGTCCAACTCAAACGGCTGTCATCTGGCGCTCATCAGTTCGCCACTTTACAAGATAAAAATCGCCACCTGTCGTCCAGCGGGCGTCTGCAAGTCGGCCACATCTTGTTGCTTGTTGCTGCTCAGGTGTGCCCAGATGCTGGGGGAAAGGAGAATATTTATTCCAATTGAATATGAGTCAAGGAGAAAAGGTGCAGCCCAATGCTTAGCCAGAGGCATCAGCTCGTGTGCGGCTCCTTTCCGGTCAACGACGATTTGCTGATTGCCTGCTCGTCGTCAAGCTTTATCAATTAACTGGCCAGATAACATTAATCAGCAGGCCACCTTGGTGGATTTTGTTCCGCTAACAGTTGCTCGGCTGCCTCGCGCACGTCCAATGCAAATATTGCAAATATTGCGCCCGTTGCTCTGGGCAAATGAGAACAACTATTTCCCCTTTTTTTTTAACGACACCACACAAACACACAAACCGGCGGCCACCCTTGAGTTTGGCTCCCCCAAATGCTCAAAAAGGAACTTCCCCGGCGGTGGAGACGGCGATCATTGCCCCTCGCTGGAAATGGTATCTTTTTCAAGGCTCCAAAGGCGAGCAAAACGACATCTCAACTCGAACGGCGGCCAGTCGAGAGAAGCGTGACATATGCCCCCAAGTGCACTGCGCGCCGCCCTCGACGTCTTAATTTGGCACTTCCGTTCAGGAGATGGAACAGATTAGGCGCGGCCGTTTGTCCAAATGGCCACAGCGAGGCGCTTTGTGGAGAAGATTGTGTCTTTATGTCCAGCTAATTGGGCTGGACAATTGTTTCCTCTTGCGGCCGCCAGGTGGCGCGCCGCACAGAGAGCGCGCTCCTGCCGGCGCTAAGCCAGTCTAGTCTAGTGCTGGGCTGGCCGAGGAAACGGGAGGGAGTGGGCAAAGAGTTGCAGGTGAGGAGACACACAGACACCGATGGGAAGCTAGTTTTGCTCTGGAGTGCGCACGCGCAAGCAGTTGGACACAGCAGTGCAAGTTGGCGGCTCGAGATCTGACTTGTTGGGCGCGTGTTGCCTCCGCTTGCAGCCCTTTGGAGGCAAGCGAGCAAGTGAGCAAGCGAGCAAGTGAGCTGTCGCTTTCGCTGCCGCAAGAGAAAGTCAGCCAGCCAGTTAGAGAGTGAAGTTTGCAGTCCGAAAGCGGCTGGACGAACACTCGAAGAGTCAATACACGTTGACCGTGATGTGGCTGCGAGGGGAATGCTAAATTGGCCAGCCAGAGGGCTTATTCTATTCGAGCTTGCCAGTTCTCAGGTGCAAAGTAAGTGCTGCCACTTTTATCACTCGAGCGCCCCAATCAGCGAGTAACAAGACAAAAGATTAGCACTCGAGAGTGTGCAAGTTTTCACAGTGAGCTTTATCTCTTAGAGCGCTCTCTCTCTCCTTCTTTCTTGAATTGGGCTCTCAGTTGATCGAGTTTGAGTGGAAAAGTGGTTTGTTGTTTTCAATAATCATCGAGCGGCCAAGTGATTGTGGGCCAGGATGAGAGAGTGAGGTGAATGGGATCATAAATTAGGGTGAGAAAATGTAGAGACAGAGCAATCGGTTTGCGATGAGCGACTGTTGTTGGGCCCAGACTCGTGGCATTGGACGACCATCAACGTTTGAGATTATTCTCCAGAACACCCACAGCGACAGAGAGCGCGAAGCAAGCAACTAGAAACAAGCTCGCGAGAGAGAGAGAGAGAGAGAGAGAGAGAGAGATACAACTACTGCTCCGAGTCGGAGAATGCACATCAAGTTGGAGGTTAGACAATCTGAAGACCACTCAACTGGGGCCCCAAATCAGAGCAACAGACTAGCCAACAGCGACAGACTTGCTCCAATGGAGCGTGCCGCAAATGGGCCTGAGGCACGAAGAAGCGAACGGGCAAGATTGGCAAGACTCAAGAGGCTAAGGGTGGGCGACAATCATGATGAGGCCAGATTGGAGGCAGCGGAAGAGGCGCCGCCAAGTTGTTGCCTGGATGCTGCGTGCCAGCGCAGTGCGGCGGCTCGTCTCTGCTGGCCCCGAGCGGCGAGCCAAGCTTGGCGCTGCTCCATTCCAACCAGAAGGCCAGAAATTAGGCCGCCAAGACGCCCACTAGCCATCGGCACACTAGCCCTGCTCGTGTGCCTTACCATCGGCCGGCTGGGCCTCTGCACGGGCTCGCCAAATGGCTCCAACTCGAGCACTTCCAACGGCCACCAGCGGCACCAGCACCAAGTGGCCAGCTCGCAAGTGATCACAGTGACTAATAGCGAGAAGGGAGAGGCCAAATTGCAGCAGCAGCAGTCAACAGGTGAGTGTCAATTTGTTTTGTGTCAATCATCAGTTCAGGCTCCCCAGCCTAAGGGGGACTGAGAGCGTGCACCACTTGGAGGCCGTGCTCCTTAGGTAGGCTTACCAAGTGCTCGGGTCCAGCGCCGCAAGTGCGTGCTTGAGCTCCACTTGTGCAGCTGCCTCTGCAGTGCCATTGGCTGCTCTTGTCGGGGACTAGGAGTAGTGGTCCGTTTGTCTGTGCTTATGTGCTTAAAGTGGCTGCAATTCGGATGAATTGCCAATAATTTTCCAACCATATTGGCTAATTTGATTTCACTGCCTAGCTCGCGAGTGTCTATCTTGAGCCAGTGAATGGGCAGCCCGCACGAGAAGAGAAGAGAAGAGAAGAACACACAAAGGGCGGCCAAGGAGGAAAATTTGGACATCAATGGGGAGGATGATCGATCAGTGGAGATCAGGCGTCGCATTTTAGGTTGTCGTCAAGGAATCGGACCTTGCGCAAGAGTGCAATTCTTGTGGGCCAATTATCATTGCAGACTGGCAGCTGGCCGGCCAAATGGGACGAGCGAGCTCGAGCGTTCATGTTACATTGTTGCCAAGCTTCGATTGTTGCCCATTTTTGCCTCCTCCGAACTCAAACTTGATGTTCCTTGAGCTCCTTTTGATGGCCACCATAAATTTGAGATTTTTCCAAAAGTGTGCGCAAAAGTGCGACCAAAGGTTGCCCTTGGCTCTGCTCCTCTGTTTCTTTGGCCGCCTTTCCAGCGCTTGCGAGTGGCGACTCTTGGTCCCAAAGAGTGGCCAAGAGTGGACTGCAGACTCTAGACTGACGGCCACTCGATTGCAGTCAAGAGATCGCCGATCCTTGGGAGCTGCTCGTCGCTTTATTGTCGCTGCCATTCAATTAGCGGCCGCAGCTGCCAAGCTGCCAGAGTCTGTGGATGCGGGCAGCCTTCTTGAGTGTCTGTTGCGCTTTCGAGAGCGTGTGAGCTGACCACTTGGCTCGCTTGCCACTTCCAGAGGAGCGCCAAACAAACAACGAAAGGCTTGAGCTCGAGTGAGCATGCGATTGGCCGTCGGGTATTTCGAGAGCAGTGGGGGCATTTTGGTCGCTTTTTAGCGAGAGGGGCGAGCTTGAGCTTGAGCTTGGGAGGAAATGGGCCATTTGTAGTGGCAATTTGGTGGCGGCGCCATCACTTGGCCACATCATAAAGGGAGGTGCCAATGAGGGCCGCCCATTGGAGAGGGCTCGACGTGGTTCGAGTGGCCAGACAGGCGCGCGCTCTGGACGCTCGGCCAGCCTTCGTGCAGATCGATTGCGTCTTGGCGCCGGCCGGACGCCAAGGAGGAAGTGGCGCCACGGGATTGGCCCGATCGGGTCAGACGAGCCGCGGGGTTCCAGCCAGCCAGCCAGCTGGGACACGCCCCCTGAGGATGGTTAAATTTGACGGTCACGAGCGGCGCGTGTTGCTGAGCTGGACGGCCAGTTGTCTGCTGGAGAAGAGGAGGCGAGACAAAAGCTGGCGGGCACGCGCTCGGCCCACAGCTCGGCTTGAATCCCTTGTCTGTGGGGCTCTTGAGCTTGTTGTTGTTGCTCTAATTTGCCTGCACCATTGTGGCTAATTGTATCAGTGGGCTGTGGTGCAAAATTGAGCCATTAGCGAGCAAGATCGAGCTCGGCGAAGGGGCGACAATGGTCTCTGTTACAGAGCGCCCAAGTGTTTCGCTCGGCGCCATGCAGGCTGCCAACTGGGCCAGCTCGAGCGGGAAGACAAACAGAGATCCAGTTTGTTCGATAAGGAGCCCTCTCGGTGGCCGCAAATGACACAGAGCCTCGTCGGGCTGGCAGAGGAGAGCCGCAAGTGAGCTTGTATATGTAAGCTTGTGCTCTATGGCTACGGCGCTTGGGCTCGCTGGCAGCCTTCTCGAATGTCGTCCAACAGAAAGTGTGTGTGTCTTATCGGCTCGCTGGGCCGCTTTTGTCTCGCTCGCGATGCCCGTCAGCCCTCGTCCAGCTCCCTCCTCTCGGCCGACACATTGGGAAGGCCGCCCAGGTTTGCCGGCCAAGATCCGAGATAAATTCCCGCTCCTCGGCCGCCCACTTGCAGTGGAGCTTGGTGCCAGGCGGCGCTCTGGCAAGGCGGCGGCCAGATTGGCGCTAGTGATAGTGTGCCGCAAGCCACTCTGGCCGCCGCTTACACTCTCTAGCTTGGCGCCAGATTAGCTCGCCTGTCAGACACGAGCGACTGTGTGCCTGTGTGCCTGAGCTCGTTGTTGTCGGCTCGCCGCCTCGGCCCGCTCCACAACGCTGGGACACTGGTCATCGTGGTCAGTGGGAAACTGTGGGCTTCTCATTCGATTAGCTGCGACGAGCAAAGGCGATTAATTTAGGTGCCCGCCGGGAGGGGCAAATGTGGAGAGAAAAATTGTTCCCTCGTGCCAGTTTCCTCTCCTCTTCCGTCTCGGCGCGTCTCGTTGCGCTTTCCGATGACGGCCAAACGGACAGACAGACAAATAGAGAGAGTCTCCGCTTGCAACTCGCACACAAATCAAGCCGTTGTTGTTTGTGTCCAGCTTGGTCCGCCTGCAAATGTGTTAATTAATCGGCTTGCGGTGGTGTCTGAAACGGCGGCGAAAAACCCGCGAGCGCAGGGGGGCGGATGCCGAATTGTCCGCGCTAGCAGGCACAGCGCGCACGGACGCGGGCCGGCAGGCCCGCGCACAGACAGTCTGCGGGACGAATGTTTACATCTGCTGGCGCCCGATTAGCACACAGCTCTCCGGCTGCCACTTCCCATGATAGACAACTCTCTCTCTGTCTCTTTCTGCATGCCTATTGCTTGCGCCTTCCGGTGGTTGTCGCCTCGAGTGTGTGAGTCTGGTTGGCCGGTGAGAGTTGGCCAGCTCTCTTTGAGGTGCAAACTGACGTTTGGTTTTGTTTGCTCTCTGGCCGCTTGATGTTGTCGTTGGCGAGTTTCAGTTGTGTGTGGGGGAAAGTCAGACGAGGGCAAAAGGCGGAGGCAAAAGATTCGTGATCGCAAACAAATCGAATCGATTGAATCCCAAGCGAGTGAGCAAAAAGAAAGCGATCAATTTTTAATGTTTGCCCACGTTCGCCACTCTCTCAACTGGACTTGGGCTCCCTCGCGGCGAGCCCGAATCCGAATCCAAGTCCGCAAATCGAGTCAATTTGGAGCCTAAAAAACTGCCCAACTCGGCGGTTGCCATCTTGCTACAAACTCCACTCCCTGTGCCTTGCCACTCGTCTCAAGGCACCTGTTGCGCGCTCGGCCACTTGACAATGCGGCCGATTGGCCGGCGGGCCGCGAGGCGCACTGGCGAGCTTGGTTGGCGCCACCACAGCTAAGGGTTAGCTAAGCAAGGAGAGCCCTGTGGACTGGCTGCGTCCGAGGGGGCGGAACTGGGAGCGAGGGCAAAAAGGGAGAGCAAATGAGAGTGAGTTTACATCTAAATTGAGTTCTCGGCCGGCGAGAACGCTCGCCGCTTCGTTCAACCTGTGAGGATGGGCTGGCAAGACGGCCAGGCGGCCAAGCTGCAGCCTTTGCAGCAGAGCGGGGGGCTAATGCGCGAGATTCAAATCAGTGACTTGCATAGAGGCAAAGAGCAAAGGAGCGACAGAAAAAGAAGAGCCCTCTTCGCAGCTTGGCGTGCTGCTTCCACCAGGAGATGCTGGCGAAAGAGTTGCAATTGATGCGTTTGCTTGATATTCTGACTGGCCGATAACAACAACAAGTGCCCATTGGAGGGCACACAGTCTGTCTTGGACAACTTGGAGTGCCGAGAGGGCAAAACGGAGAGAGAGAGAGATGACGAGCGGAGAGAAAGTCGACAAAGAGTCGCCTTCGTGATGGAGCGAGCGAGCATCTAAGTGAAGACAATTGATTGCTTGTGTGCTGGATGGTGGCTGGGCTTTCCTTCGGCGTGCTTGCGAGAGGAAAGTGGCGCCACTTTGCCAAACTCCACAACCTCGAGAAGCCTCGAGATTCTGACGAGGATGCAGCGGCGGCGGCAAAGGCGACTTGGCTGGCGAGCGAGCCTTTTGCTCCAATGTTTGACAAGTGCCAGCCGGCTGGAAGGGCGATTTGTTTCATCAGTTGGACGGAGATAAAGCACTCTTGCTTGGGAAGTAGTTGATTTACGCGTTGCCAGACGTTGCAAAACAAGTGCCGCTTTTTGGCTCTCGTTTGGGGGCAAATCGAGAACTCTCTCTCTCTCTCGCTCCTCTACCTCACTTAGTTTCAAGCCTCTCGCAAGTGCCAGACCCAGTCCCTAAGAGAAAACTGGCCACTTGTCGCCGAACGAGCCTGGTCGCGCCTCCACCACATAAGCATAGTGTTCCTCCTCAGTGCTCCTTTGCATGAGTGCATGATGCAAATGCAGCCCAATGGATCGACAATAAGCGCCGATCCCTCTCCTGTGCATCTGCTCTCCCGCTTGCTCCCAGTCCTCTCCTGAAGCTCTGACAAATCGGGGCGCCCCCAATCCTGGCCTGTAATCAATTACGCACCAATTCGGCTCGCCCGACTGCGCCATATGGTTGTCGCCCACCCACTCGTTTGGCGGCTGGTAGCGTTCGGCCGCCAGCTCGGCGCCTCTTCTTCACTCTGCCAAGCTATGGCTCGCCCTCGAGCTCAGTGCTTTGGATGGAAATCAGCAAGAGCTCACCGATTTCTCCTCTCCTATTAACCTGTTGAAAGAAGCCTCCGACTGCTGTCTCTGCATGAAGCCTCCCCTCCTTTCTACCAATTGTTTCCCACTGGCTGGCCACAAATTATCATCCGCTCGTTTGTCCGCCACTCGAGCTTGTGTTTGCTGGCGCCCGAACGCTCAATTGCTCGCTCATCGAACGGGCTTCTTCTTCTTGCTGGGCAGCCAACGGCAGACAACTGAGAAAGACGGGCAGAAAGCCGGCCAGACAGATGGACAGACAGAAGGAGAGACAGAAACATGGAGAAGAACATCGGCCGAGAACGAGCCGAACACGATCAATCATTCCGTAACGGCTCAAGAGTTGTTTCTCTGTTTCCACTTGTTGCCGTTGTCCTTCCAACGCAAAGAGCATCAGCTCTCCTCTGGCGCATTTATCTCCGTCTTGTCCGCGTTGTTGCAAGAGATGAGTCAAGTGTCTTCGGGCCAGTTGTTGTTGAGTTATTGCAGCGCCTCGACGAGTGGCCGACCAGCGACTCATCGGTTTCATCCAGACAGCTTCAAACAAAATCCAGCCAACAGGCAGCCCCAAAGCGCGCCGCTTGGCCCCGTTCAATCGATGGCTTCTCTTTCGGCCGTTCCGCTTGCTCACTCGCTCGCCAATTGGGCAACAGGCGCAACCACTTGTGTTCATTGCCAGCACAGTGACCACTGTTGACCAATTGGTCGGTGGCACCGACACGCCGACGACAACCACCCGTGGCTGTGCTCCGATGCTAAGCCCTATTCTCCTCTCGGCTCCATAGGAGTCCCGCGAGGGGCCTTCTCGCCGACCGATGCCCCCAATCCATTCGAGGGACTTCTCTCCTCCATTTTGATTTTCAAAAATCAACACTAACCCATCTCACACACCAACCAATCCTGGCCAATCTCTAGACCAAGGGGCCCGCTTCTTCCAGCTGCAGCACCGCCAGCCGCCCGGCCTGGTCCCGTTCGCCGTGCAGCGCGACCCGCGGCCCGCAGACCCGCAGGCTGTGGGAGCACAGCGCAGAGACACACCCCCCGACCAGGCGGATGGGCGGGCCGAGTCGCGGGCCGGAATGGAGCTCGGCCACCTGCAGCTGCCGTTGGAGCTGCATATGCGGCTCAAGCCCATAGCTCTGCCGGCGCCGCCGCCCTCCCAGGCGGGCCACCCCTCAAGACAGCAGCAGCAGCAGCAGGAGAGACAGAACGGCACTGAGACGGGCCAGAAGGGTGGCCAAAAGCGGCGCCGCTCGCTCGAGCACAACACTCTCGAGCTTGGCGCCGGCGGACCCGAAAATCAAGGCCTGCCCTCGCCCCTAGCCGAGACGGCCACCCAGAGCGCCTGGCACGAGGCCAAACGGGTGCTGCTGCTGAACTCGATCATGCCGCCGCTCGTGCAGGCGGCCAACAGACACTTGGAGCGGCGCACACTAAGCTCGGCCGGCTCCAGCGCCAACCAGACGGCAAACATCTGGACTGGAGGCGGCTGGTCGCGGGCGGCCGCCAACCACAGTTCGAAGTGGACAATTGTGGAGCAAAAATTGGACAAATGGAACAAGAAACAGCTCGCAGAGGAGACTTCTGCTCCCCAGGAGCAGCGTCTCCAGCGCCATCAAGCCCAACAGGAGGTAAGTGTGAAACTTTGCTCCATTTTCCCCACAGTCTTGCCATATTCCTTCCCGCCTTTGGCCTTCTATTTGGCCACTTATTCCACTTTCGCGCCCATTTTGCCCCAAGCGAGAACTGACCAACGTCCAGCACTTGTTTGCCTCCTTAGGGCGACCTCAGTTCTGGCGTTGCTCCGCTCGGAGCGCAGGAGACCAAAATAGAGGCGAAATTGTGTCGTTGTGTTTTTTCAATTAGGCGCGATAATAATAGAACCTGATGGAGGTGGACAGTGTGAATTTGGCGGTTACCATGCTCGTGTGTGGCCAGCCTTTTCATTCCTCGTCCCCACTGGACAGTGGTGGCCAAATTTGGAACGCTTTCTCTAAAATTGTCCGCGGCTAATTAGACGTGGACGTGTAACGAGCATCCACAGAGTGGCCAGCTCACACAATCTTGGGCCCTTTTTGCACACTTCTCTCTGGCCTGCTGGATCGAATGAGCCGCCGGCAGCGTGAGAGCTTAGCTCTGCTCGCTCAAACGGAAGGAGCCTTGAGGGCGAGCGCACAGGAAACGAGAGTGGCTCCTTTTGGCGGTCTCGAAATTTGGTCCAAATTTCGCCAAATCGGCCTGCTGGCCGATTTGCCGCGTCTGCCGGACGTTGTTCAGCGCGCATTGTTGCTCGCAAGGCTTGAGCTTTCAAGTGGGCTACTTGGAGCTTGCCAGAGAGAGAGAGCTTGCCAGCCAAGCTGGAGGCTCCCAACGACACGGGGCCACACAGACAGATCTGGCCACTTGGAGACGGAGTGTGGCCAACTCTTGGTGGCTCTATCAGACAGGGACAGGCGCGCATCACTCGGCAGCGGCGGGCAATTTTTCCGGAACAATTTTGGCCAACAAGTTGGAGCTGGAAAATAGCCCAATTGGATTAGGATTCCATTTCGAGATGGCATTCCTAAGCTCGAGCTGCACTCGTAGAGCAACAAGGAGCGCGTAATGCGTCACACTGGCTCAGACTCTCCATACAATGGTTTTGTTTGCGCGCCTGTCAGACTGTGTGCATTTGCAGCGGCAATCTGGCGTAGTCCGTTGCTTGCGCCCAGTTGCTCGCCGGCCCCGACAAATAGGCACCAGCATCCACAAAGCAAAGCAGCAACAACAACAATAATAATAATAATCTAATGACAATGGGCGGCCGCGTGGTCGCAGCCAGAGGCCAAATTGTTTCCATACATCGGGAACAATGAGATTGCCCTCCTGCCATAACTGCCTTCTAATTGGTCCACGCGTGCAACGCAACGGGACTCTGTCTGTCCGTGGCTTTGTGCTAGTCTGTGACCATGTCTGGTCTCAACTCTCAAGACAGACAGACAGACAGACACGCGGACGGATTAGATGACCATTGTGGGCTGGTCAATTGGAGTTGGACGAGTGCTGGATGGTGGTGCAATGGTGTGCTCATGTTGACACAAAAGCGGGCGCCTCAGCAGTGCTTGCGGGTTCAACTTGGGACTCCCAAGTGACTTCGATTGGCGGCGACCAAATTTGACGCCAGCCGGGCCAAGTTTAGTGTCCGGCCGGCCGAGAAGGTGCGGCAGCATTTTCATCCAATTCCAAACTTCGAGACTGGAATTGTAAAATTCCAAAATTGACGCCCAGACACTTGTTGTTGTTCTTTCTCGTCCAGCGAGCTTCGTGGCGCCAATCTCGAACGGCAGCCGATCATCATTACACGCAATCAACGCATTTCGCTCGTGGCCATTTCCCTCAATCTGGGCCGCTCTCTTTCTCTCGCTCGCCATCAAAAGGTCACCTGAGGCACTCTTTTCCAGAATCAGGCCCACAAGCCTGAAGGTCTGAATAAAGCTCACCATTAGGCAAGAGAGTCTATTTTGCTCGCCCTTCTTCGACCATTCGCGCAGTGCATTGCTCGCCTCCCTTAGGTCTAGTCTTGGCGAAATGGTAAGCGAACGAGTTCCCACAGTTAGTCGGTCTCTTTATTTACATTGAGCGTGGAATTTCTCGACCACTCTCACACGACCACCAATGCACTGCTTCTAAACTTTCCTCTTACTTCTTTCTCCTTTGCCCCTTAGACTGTCTCCCAGTTTCCTTTGAACCCACTTGGTCTCAAATCAATACCGAAATCGGCCCATTGACAAACGATTGGAATGCTGATCAGATGATCATTTCGGCATAGATTTGATCCAAAAGAAAATTGCAAACTCGCTCCCATTCTGCGGGCGTTTGTTCTCGTCGCGCTTTGGCCAGACCGCAGGCAAGCCAGTTTGGCTTGACGAAATCAAATCAGCAGTCGCCACAGAGGAGAAACAACAAGCCCACCCGGCAGATAAAACCTGTTGCCCATGTGAGTCTGTCTCTCTCTCTCTCTTTCTCTCTCTGTGCTGCCTTTTATTGCTTCATGCATAATAAATCTCCAATTACTTAGAGTTTCTATCTTTCTTTCTTTTACTATGCGAGCTTGTTCGCCACTTTGCGAGCACAAGTTAAGTAATAATAATTCAACCCCCTTGAGCAAGGGAAGCAGCAGCAAGAGAAATTGTTGCAATTTTTCCTCCCTCCTTCCGATCGGCTTCCTTTAGCCCCACTTTGGTTCACTTGTTTGCTGGCCGTTAGGCAAAAGTGAACCGCAAAATACACAATTCAAGCTTGAAATTGAACGACGATAACAAGTGTGCAAGGCCACTCGTTTGTTAGCCACACAAGTTGTGGCCACACACTGTTCGTCGTGACCACAATTTGCGTGTGGCCCATTCGCTCATTTGTTTATCCACTTCGCCTCTCTCTCTCTCTCTCTCTCTCTTTCCAACTCCCCTCAAGAGGAGCCTATTTTAATCCGCACCTAAAATCCAATTGTCTCTGGGCCAGTCCGTTTTGTCTTCTGCGGGCCAACCGAGCTGGACAAACAATCACTCGGCCACTTTAGTCGTTGCCTAGCCCTCCGCAATGGCCACTCTAGTTTGCGGCAAGCCTTTCCAATGGACTGGGGGCCGCAAGATCGCCACTTTTATCCGTTGTCCAGTCGGCTCGACAGGTGCTCAAACGATCCCAAGGTGATACGACGAATTTACGAATGGACCAATGGATTCTAGATTGCAGGCCGGAAAATCTTCTAGCTGCAAAGGCAGAGCTTTGGTCCAAAGATGATCTCAGAGATCGAAGAGGCTGGACAAAGCGGCAAATTTGGCCACTTGAATGCGCTCGCTAGTGCTTACACCAGTGGCTGTTTGCACTAGTCTGCCGCTCATTGATATGCAAATTAGCCGGCGCCGTTGAGAGAGACTAATCCAATTTGGACTAGCACCCAAACCTTGCTTGTTATTCCATTGGTGCCCGAGCTTGTGATGGAGACTGGCAAAGAGGCTTGGAGAGGGCGATTATTCTGCCCTCGGTGTTGCATAGATTTTTATCAGATTTCTCGCTGTCAACAAGCCGCCATGCAGAATGCAAACAAGATCACACCCCCGCTCGAGTTACCCTTTCAGACAGCCACTAGTGCTAATTTTATTCACAATTAATGTTACTCAACTTGACAAATTTTCACCCAGCCATTGTGGCTCCCATTTTCGCCCATTGTGGCGCTTGCCTTTGTCTCAGCTCGCGGAATGAATATGGTTGCGCGCCAGCTCCAAATTTATGGCCTTACGATTGGAATGGGGTTGGAATATGGCAAATTCGCCTTGAATTTCCTCCTCCTTTTGAATAATCTCGCCACAAACAGTCACGACGAGCTGCAAGGTCTGAGAAAATCGCTCTATTGTGCTAATTGCCAGTGCAAAAAAGCGGCAAATCCCAAGCTAGGATGTCTGTTTGTTAGTGTGCCTGTGTGCCATCAGAAGATCGATGGCAACCTGTTGCACAGTGCGCCCTTTGGCAAGCTCGCCACATCCGCAACTTGGTGGCGGGCTAGTTGGAGCCCAAAGGCGTGGGGCAGGCAGCCGAAACGTTGGCCAGCCTAAGCTTTGGAAAGAAAATACGCTTCCTGTGAGAGTGAGTGCTCGCCAAGAGTGGATGCTCGATGGAGGCGCGCGAAGACGAGGCTGAATATTTGCAAGGAGAGACTAATTGATTTGGAAGATGGCTTCTTGGCCGCTCTCCTCCAATGGTCTGTGGGTCTCGCGTTAGGAAATTGGAAATTTGAAAATGGAAAACGGAAAATGGAAAAGAGCAAAGGAGCAAGAGGCAAGAGGGGGAATGCGGAAAGCGGCGCCAGGCGAGCAGGATGCTCACTTGATGCGGTGCCTAAAGGCTTGGGGAGCGAAAATCAAATAGGGAAAGATTTTCCAATTGCATTCCGTGTATTAAATGTCCATTTAGCATCAGATTTCCCCCCGATGAGCCACATTTCTCCTTGCCAAGCGTCGTCCTCGCTCGCTCACGCGATTATTTCCTCCCTTTGGCCTTTTCCCTCGGAAAAAATAAGTCAAATTGGGAGAGCAAATCAAATTGGAAACAAGTCCAACCTGCAGCATCTCATGCACTCTCTCGGGTAAATTGTTTTGCTCTGGGCAATTAAGTGAGCGCCGTTCTCGTTCAACTATGATAAAGATCATTAGAGTCGAAGCTTGGGAACTTTGCTCATAGGAATAAGACATTTGTGTTCTCGGGAGAAAGTGTGAAATTTTCACTTCCCTTTTCTCTCATGTACATTTCGAGCTAGTGTTTCGGTGCCACTGCTCTGCCAACTGCTTGCTCTCCACTGATCCTCCCAGTGCCAGAGCTAAAACAGAGCTAAAACAATGAGATACTGAAACCATAATTGCACTCGGCTCGTTTGTGAGCGATCAGCTTCCACAAATCGACATGCAAATCCTCTCCTCCAGCCTCTCCCTTCTCCTTCCAGATTTATCTCTTTGGCTATTTTTAATTCAGACTGCATCTCTGAATCGAAGCTCAGCCTAATCGAATTGCAGACGCTGGAAACAAGATCCACTCGGGCGACAGAATGCTAAGACCAACTGTCCAACTGGAGCTGGATTCCGAGTTGCTCTCGAGTTGAGTTATTCACATCCAGCTGATGGATGAACTCTGCTTGTGGTCTGGCATGGAAAACAAACTCAAAATGAACTCGCGCAAGTTGCAAATAGTTCCCCTCAATCCAATGATCGACAGCAGACAGTCGTCCGCCCATTTCCACCGCAAAAGTGTCTGCTCGGAGTGGTCATCTTAATCGAGCATAAACGGGCGACAAGTTCCGCCGGCCAGTCGATCCGATTGGTTAGGATTTTCATCGAGCCTCCTCAGTTTTGGACAGAGTTTTGATGGACACTGGTCTACAAGAAAATCGGCACAGCCAGTCGGCAGCCGCTGTCTTCCCCCCGTCTAGAGTTTCCCTTCAGATCGATTGAATACTGTCTCTGCCTGGCGGGTCTGAAAGACGTCTGACAGTCAAGGAAGGCAATCCCTGCGTCTGCTAAACGCCCCCAAGAGCCTTGGTCTGTTCCTGTTTCTCGCCAGCCCGAGCTCCTCTGCTCGCTTGCCAAGGGCTGCAGAGCCTGGCGGAATGTTCGCATCGGCTAACCTTGTCGAAATTTTCTTTAATGTATTCAAAAATTCTGCCCACCAGAAAGTGGCGCTCTCAGAGCTGAAGAAAGGTCGTTTTTGTCTGATTTCTCTCAAAAGCTTTAGGACGAAATGTATCCACAACACATGCTTTAGAGGATAATTGGCCCATTTCACACTAATTACACCGCACGCGAGAAACTCTATCGATCTCCTGCTCCCCCCCTCTCGGCTTTCAGCTTTCGGCTAATCCAATCAGTCACTGTCTAATCCTTATTGTTTTCGAGAGAAACAAGTTAACTTTGGGGGATTAGCAAAAATTGAGTGACTCTTCTGGGTCGGTTTACTGTTTCGTCGCGAGGCGAGTCAGAGAATTAAGACAGAAAATTTTTGATTAGGAAGAGCTGCGAGGGGGAGAGAAAACAATAGATTTCAAGAACATCCATTTGGTTGGGGCCTTGAATTTGTGTGTTAAAATTGCGCTCACTTGCCAGTGGATCTGTTTTGCTTACAGGCAAAATTTCACCACTCAAAGGCAGCCTCCAAATTCCAACAGCTATGGGCGCCCGACAGCAAAACCGTGGCAAATAGGCGCCGCTCTTTTCAGCCCGAAACAATACTGGCTCATTGGCCGTCGCCGATCGGACGTCACTCTTGGTTGTTGCTGTTGTTGTGCAATTTAAATCTTGGCCACTTCCTTTCCTTTCCTTTCCTTTCCTCACCCAAGCCACTTAGTTGACTGAAAAGCCATGCAAAGTGGCGGCTCTCTAGTGCACAGGCGGGAGCCATTCTGCCGCCTTGCCACTTCCTATTTTCTATCTTTAGCCTCCCGATGACGCCCTCCGATGGGCACAAAAATTGAATCCCCTGCTAACCTAAACTCATGCGGCAACAAAACGCACCCAACAAAACACGCCCACAACCTTGCATGCTCGACAGTTGACGACCACCACCAGCACGGCGGCCACACTGGCGAGCAAAGCGGAGGCCAAAGCAGGAGGCCAAAGCACCACCGGCAGACCGTCGGCGGGGGCCCAAAACAACGACGAGCACATGGTCGGAAAGTATACCAACAAACTGCGGCCGCCCGACCAGAGTGGCCAGCAGACGAAGGTGCCAAATACGGCCAAGTTGGCCACAGTGCTCGCGGCCGGCTGGCCAAACGAGCCAGCCGCCAGCTCCAACAGCGACCAGCTCATCAGGAGTCTGGCCGCCAGTCTGGGTCTGCCCTCGCTGATCTGGCCCTCCTTCCACCTGGCCGCCTCGTCCACTGTCCTAACCACTAGGGCGCCCCCGCAGGAGAGCACCACGAGGCCCACCAAGAGCGCCAAGCTGGCCAGCCGCTCGCTCGACCGTGTGGCGCGTCCCGAGCCGCCGCCCCTCAGGAGCGGCAGTCTGACTTTGTGGGACGACAGCCACTTGCAGCCATTCTCTGGCTCCATCGGCTGGCCCATGAAGTACACGCAAGTGGCCCGCCTGTCTGCCCCCTCAGTGCACTCTCAGGCCGAGACTGTGGCGCGCGCCTCCGCCCAGGCAGCCTCCGAGCGCTCGGCCACCTTCGCCCCGCTGGACGAGCCGGAAATGGCCAGCGATGGACGAGCCCAGAGGACCACCAGCGCGCCGAGCACTTCCTCCTCCAGCTCAACTAGCACCACCACCACCACCACAAGCAGACCTGCGACAACAACCACCACTGGCAGACCCTCAACAACAACAACCACGACCAGCAAGGCGCCTTCTCAAACGAGCAGCCTGAGGCCTCGCTCGGCGCCGCCGCTCAGCCCCGGCAAGCCGGAGAAGCAGAAGAAGAGGCGTCGCAAGCCCGGCTACTTGGCTCTGGCGCGAAACAGCGACAATTTGGCCCTGCTGGAGGAGCAGGCGAACAGGCGGAACTCGAGCAAAGCAACTCGGCCGCCAGTCCTCGCCACAGCCTCGCCCACGGGCGCCCTCTACCCGGACAGCACCCGGCTGGCCAGCGAGTACCCCTTGCCCAAGCTGAAGTTGGCCCCCTCACTGCAGGTGGACGCCAAGGCGCTCGGGGTGCAAACGGTGGCCAAGCGGCTGGAGGCGAACGAGACTAGCTCGGGCCAAGCGAAGCACAAGTTTTCCAAAGTCAGCAAGGAGGTGGCCATTCCCAAGCAGCTGAGCAAACTGATTGAGGAGCAGCTGGCCAAGATGAGCCTCGTGAAGTGGAGCCCAAACTATTATCACCAAATGGGTGCCAACAGCAGCAATTCCCTGGCCACCAAGACAATGCTCAATGAGACTGTCTTCGGCCGGCTCACCGCCGGCTCAATGGCGCCCTCGACCAGCGTGAGCAAGGTGGTGCGTCTGGCTGGCCAGCCGGCGGACAAACTGGACAAGCTGGACAAGCTGGAGAGAAAGTTCTCGGCCGGAAGCGCGCCCGCAGTCAACCGTTCGGCACAGATCTCGCTCTCGAACGCGAGAAATGCCGCCGCCCTGGGCGTGGCTGCCCCCCTGCTCGACCTCAAGCGCACCTTCGGGGCCGGCACCTCGTCTGCCGGGCGCTCCGGCGGCGAGAAGCCGCTTCCGGCCGGAACTTCCGCAGCCGCGCCAGAGGAAGCGCGCCCGGCCGAGAGCTCGAGAGGGCCGGGCGGAAGCAGCAGCAGCAGCGAGCCGGCCGCGTCCAACTCGACGGCAAGCTCGGGCAACCAGCGCACGGCCACCGAGTCGAGCGCCGAGCTCACCGGCAGGACGTTGCGGGCGCCGCCAAGTGGCCTGGATGGCGCCGTCTGGCCGCCGCCGCCAGACAGTCAGCCGGGCGAGGCGGCGACAAGCGAGAGGAGGGCGGGCGGCGCTTTGGCGCCCACAGCTAAGGCGCCGGATGGGAGCCCGGCGGACGGGCGGCTGGGCGCAGGCGAGCGGCCATCAAGTGCAACCACCAATGCGACCGCTCAAGTGTCTCAGGCGTCTGTGGCCACGACGGCCAGTCCGCAAGCAGTGGTTACGACCACTCTCAGCCCGGCCAAGAAGCAGGCGCCCTCGGAGGCTGCAAAGAGGAGGAACAATAACAGCAACAAGCTTGGGACTGTGGCAGCCAAAATTGGGCTGCCCAGTGGAAGTGCAGGCGATACGAGTGGCTCGGAGACGAGTGGCTTGAGTGGTGTTGGCGCGGCCGAGATTAGGACTGGAAATGGGAACGAGCTCGTTGAGTTGCAAATGCGCAAACAAAAGGCCCACTTTTCGCACAAACTCCACCAACAGCAACAGCAACAGCAGCAACAACAGCAACAACAGTCGAACAGGAACATTAAATTGTTTCACTTCAACAGAAAGCCAGACATGAACAAGTTGCCATTTTATAAGCGGCCGTTGAATTTCACCGAGCTCGGCTGGTCCAGCGAACAGATCCAAGAGCACATGCGTCTGGAGGCGGCCAGAGAGCAGCAGGAGCAGAGTGGCAGCAGCAACGAAACCGATGTGATAAACTCGCCCCAATCGGCCAACCCGCGAGCACCGGCCGGCCTCCACTCGGACGCCGCCAATCCGGAGCGGTCCCCTTCCGCCTCCCTTTCCGGTCCAGACTCAAATTCGGCCCCTCGTTTCTCCTCCGAGTTGGCGCCCAAAGCCGCGCCAGCTTCCGGCCAGAACAGCGAGCTGGACGAGGGCGAGAAAAGCGGCCAGTTGGGCCGCGATGGACGGCCCAAAGTGGTGGAGGAAGGCCAGCAGCGGGCGGCCGACGAGCCCAACGACGAGGAGGCGGACAATCTGCTGCTGCTGAAGCGCAAGCGCCGGGCCAAGAGCCAGTTCGAGCGTCTCATGGCCGAGTTCCAAATGGTCGCCCAGGAGCAGCAGCAGCAGCAGGCGAAGCAACAAGTGGGCCAGGCGGCGCACGAGCTAGGCGGCGAGTGGCGCCAGCTAGACCTCCGCCCGAGCCTGGCCGAGACGCGCGTCCCAGTGATGCGCAGGAAGCAGGAACAGCTGGTGATGAAGCCCATGTTTCTCGTGATGAACCAAAAGCGACGACCCTCAGGGAGCCAGCAGGATTTGAGTCGGCCGGCTCTCCCACTGGAGCAGAAGGCCATACCTCAGGGCACCTCCAGCGAGGCGTCCCCAGAACCGAGGGGAAAGCTGGACGCTCCAGGCGGCAAGCCCGGAGCGCCAAGCTTGGCGCCTGGACCCCTCCTGGCGAGCTCGGCCGGCGAGGCTTGGAGTCCGAGCGGGCCAAATTGGGCGCCGTCCGGCGGGGCTAAGGCGCAGCTGCTGCTCGTGCCCAACAGTCTGCTCACGCCCACCGGCAGCCAGCCCATGCCCCTGCTTGCGGACGGCTCGTCAGCCACGAGTCCCGATTTGGCCTCCTCCAACGCCCTCCAGATCGCCCGGCACGCCCAGGCGAGCGCCAGCGACGAGGGCGGCCAGGCAGCGGGAAAACACGAGCCGGTGGAGAGCGAGCAGACGAGCCTGGCCGTGCCAAATCGGCCCACCGATCAGAAACAAGCTTCAGCCAGCGGGCAGCAACAACAACAACAACTTCAGAAGCAACAAGCTCTGGGGCTGCAAATCTCAAGCCTGATTCCGCAAGAGAATGGTGGCCCAGCTAATGGCTCGACCAGGTTGCACGTGCCCAAATTGCTAGTCAAACCAATGCGACCTGCCAAGTACAGTCTCAACGGTTACATTCCAAAGCCGTCCCTCTCGAACACCCTGCAGAGCCAGATGAGAGAGTCTCCCTCGGCGAGCTCCTCGCCGAGACTCAACAACCAGCAGCAGAGGTCTCCTCTGTCGGGCCAAACGGCGAGAAATCTGGCGGCCAAGGAACGGCCCAACACTTCGAAGAGGCAACCCTTCTTGGCGCCCGGCGGACAATTGTCCGCGCCCATGAAGCCGAGTGGCGCCATTCTGGGCAGAGACTTGGTAAGTGTTGTCCCAGCGAGCTGGAACCTGCGCCAAGAGCAGTCATCGCGCCCTCCCTTAGCTCCTAAACCCAACCAATCGGCGTCCATCTTGCAGGCCCGATCTTCTTCCTTTCAATCATAATCGATTTAGCTGTCTGGGCGAGTGTGTGTCTGTGTGTTTTTCCAGCTGCGATTGTTTGCTGAACGCTCATCATTGGCCCAAACTGAGAGAGAGGCAGAGAGGAGACTTCAGAGCACGATAATCATCTCGTTGCAAGTCGGAGGCGGTTTGCTGGGCCGCTAATAGAATTGTTTGGTTCACACGGAAGCAAATTTGGACAGAATTGGCCACCGTGTAAAAGGCGCAGCGAGTCTCAAATTGGGAGGAGGCTAAACTATCTGAAAAACTGGCCAATGGCGAAGGTTGAGCTGAGGCGCAACGAGCTCCTCGTGGAAGCTGCTCGCCAATTGATAATGTGCTCACAATTGGAAATTTTTTCCCCGCCAAACTCTTGCACTGCCATTTCGGCCCATTACTTTACACATCTACCCGATCAGCCTCACTCACTCACTGCCTCTGCTGCTCCTTCTGGAATAGTTCAAACTGCGCCAAGCTGCCGCATTTGCCTCCCAATGCTCCTCTCTGCTGGGCGGCAGACAAACTGGCCGCCTACAAGGCCAGACAGTGAGAGAAAATCACACTCCAGGACGGCCCTAACAACTGGAGGCGGAAGCGAGACGAGCAGACGAGTGACGAGCAGAGTTGGAAACAGTTTGTTTGGCTGTCCGAGGCTATGCTTCAGCTTCTCTTTCCTACCTTGTCCCACACATCTCTGGACATCTTGGATCGTGTTGTTTCCAGAAAACAGCGAGCAGACAATTATGTGAACGTGGCCCTTTGTGATTCTGCGAGGCCAACAATGGTGGCCAAGTAATCGTCCACAAGATGCTAAATTCCACACCCCGCCGACAGAACGCACCTCACTCTCACTCTCACTTTCTGTCTCTCTTCTTGGAGTCCAGTACAGAACTAGCAGTAGACGAGTAGACAAGTCCACTGCCAGTGCACTGCAATGCTGGCTGACGGTGGCAGTCTCCGAAGGGACTGTCATTGTCTAGAGGCTGTTCTTGGCAGTAGGCTCACTTCCAGCTGCTCGCCCGGCGAGCCTAAATCATTAGGAACTCTAATAGATGATAGACAACTACGCGGGCCAAAGCTCGTCGATCATAATTAAACTGCTCCCTCTCGGCCGGCGAGAATCTATGCCAGTTAGTTTTTGATTTAGCCTCTTCGATTAAGCTTCTTTCGGCTCGAGAGTGGCGCCAATAAACGGCTAAGTGCACTTGGACGAGGCACAACTCACTAACCTCATCATAACACCACTTTATTCCCCGGCTGACCAATTCAGGACTCCTCCACAAGCAACGAGATCTTTTCCCGCCGCCGTGGGCTCCAACAACAACAACAGACACTGATTGGCAACTCGAACGCTGCTCGAACTTCGGCCGGATTGATTGAAAGTCTTTTACAACCAAGATGGGAGCTTGCGGCTGGCTCCACAAGTGGACCCAGTTCGCCTCAAACGATTGGTGGCCAGCAGCAGCAGCAGCAGCATCTGGCGGCTTCCGCCAACAAGACACTGGATCTGATGCAAAAGCAAATGGAAGAGAACAGGCGCAAGTACGTGCAACAGGCCCGTGGACAGCTTAGGATGCCGCAAATTTTGAGTGCTCAAAAGGTTAACCAGCTGAAAGCTAAACTCGGCCTTTCGCAACAAGCTGGATTCACAGTGAAAATAAATCACAAAAAGCGAGCCTTCGACGAGGCCAATTCGGAATCCTCCGAGGCCCAATCGTCGTCGTCGCTCTTGGATGATCAGACTCATCATCAGGCCGACTCGACGAGCAGGGTGGCCAGTTTTATGGGTCTACCTCAGCAGCATCAATCCTCCCCCTTGGCGGGTGGCCGCCATTTGGGTGGCCCAAATGAGCTCCTGGCCGGCAGTGAGAAGCGGGGCACCGAGCTGATTGGAGCTCCATTGAGCACAATTCCAAAAACCGACTTCGAATGCACCGACAGCAAAGGTCGCTTCGTATCGGGCTTGTTTGCCGACCACAAAACCGGGTGCCAAGTGTGGCATTTGTGCTCCAACAATCGCAAGTACTCCTTCCTTTGTCCCTCGGGTACGATATTTAATGCAAAACTGAGAATTTGCGACTGGAGATATAATGTCAAATGTGAGAATCCATCAAAAGATTCCAGACAACAACTGCTGTAACTAGTACGCTAGAATGGCCCTATACCCTAAAACTACACACGAAAGGGTCAGTCTGGGACGATGCGATCAATTTTGTGTTGAAAGAGAGAAAATACTCCACACCTTAAACGAATCCAATCGTCGTCTCATCCATACTACTAGATCTCATTACACCGAGCACACTTAAGTTTGACCAAGCATAAAAACTGATACTATATTGAAAACCTTTCATAAATTATCACTCAGTAAACTTCAACTAACCACCTAATCAACAGCAGAGTGTCGTCTAAGCCACAAGATCGTCGAGCTGTGGCTTGAGAGGCATATTCACCTTAGGCTTTAAACATTAAGAATAGATTGTTTCTCCTCGTCTGGGGTTTCACCGATGAGGATCATTTTCCCTCAGCGGCCATTATGATGCCCCGAAAAATGGACGACAACCTGCCGACTTGTTCATCAGTGTCTAGGGATATTCTTGCCGCGGATATTCTTATACAAGAATCAAGGCCTTGTAATGTGTTGTACTTTAATCTTCGAAGTTGAAAAGATTAAATCCAAAAAAAGTTAACCGATGGAAATAAAGATAACCGTTGAATGTCATGAGTTGCCGGCTTACATCTGTTTATAGTTCACACCAGATCACTCCCGAACTTCGATGTTCGGCTCAATTACTCGCCTCATGTAGCATACAACAAGTATAGATGGCCTAAAAGCCATAGAGTGTTGAGAAATAGTTTATTCAACTGTTTGATCCTCGGGATCAGATTGAATTCAACGATTAATGTCAAACACCTGATTTGTCGCACCATCAGCCTTGGGAGCTTGACTTGCGATTTGCCGGCGATTCGTCGAATATGTAAATAGGTTTGGAAGACTTCCTTCGTCGATTTCTTTTGATAACATCATTCACCGTCTCGTTTTTGCAAATCAGTAATGTGCTTAGCCTAGATTCCGATGCGAAACCACATATGAGAGCGTCGCCTCTAGTCGACATTTGGCAGCAGCTAACTGGCGCATCTGGACTAAAAACAGCCAAACAATATCCTGCGAAATTTTGATGAAACGTTCGAATTGGTTAGTGATATACTTCTGATGCAATCATATTGATATTGCTGCTGAATCAAGCCCTCTACTTACCTTCTTCAATGTCCCATATTCGGAGACTTTGATCCCGACACGTGGAATCCATTGAAAACAACCTGTTATTCTGCACTGTCATAACATCCGCTGGAGCGCTATGACCGACCAAAGTGTGCCTACAGTTACGTGATGGGTTAGTGTGGGTCTTATATGAAAGAATGAATTAAACGTGTCCGTTGTGGGATGATCTCCGATGAAACTCACCTCTTAGAACCAGTCGATAGATCCCACACAAGGATGGTACTGTCGACTAAAGTGTTCATCACTTTACCCGAACGATTTGCTGAGAGAGTAATTGCCACGGCGCAAGTGTCCAAACCGGGTTTCCATTTTTTGAACAAAGTTCCAGAGTTGAGATCATAGATTACAATGAAATTTGGTGCTGTCGATCTGAGAGAGAAACTGCTAGTAGATGATGCTGGAGCGATGGAACTCGAGCCGGTGGATGACAGACCGTCAGCTGTGCCACTACCAAGCTGCTTGCATACGGAGACCACGAAGTGGCCATCGTCACTTATGGCAGACATGCGTGTGATAAATTCATGACGATCTAACCGTAGATCATACATCAATCTTCGTTCGTTGAGATTCCAAACTAAGAGCGGGAAGGGCTTCTGTGTCTCATCCCCACAGACACAAATGCCACCGTTTGCACTGACTAATAAGCTGTTCAGGAATCTATCTTCACCTACTTTGAAGGTTGTCTCTAGTTCACCTGTCTCCAAATTGAGCATATTGACATACATACGGTTTCTAGCCAATGCAATAACGTATTGTTGAGCAAAAACTTCAAAGTAGGGCATCTTTTGGTTCATGACACCCTTCAATTTAGTCAACAACTGCCCAGAGTCCAAATCGTATACCCGTAATTCACGATTGCATAGAACCACAGCTCTCTTCTGATCGATCATCCTGAGATCACGAGGTTGATCGACATTGTTAATCACTCTGACAGCTTTCTCCTCAAATATATCCCAAATAGAGATACAATTTCTATCTGGAAAGATGACAATCACATGCTTGTGGTTGTCGTTTATGGTGAAGATTTTTTGTCTACTTTGGGGCTGCTGATTAGGTAATGCCGTAGCTCTCAGAGAAGATTGGGCAGGCGATGGGACAATTGAGCTCTGTTGCTGAGTGTTACTGTTTGATTGATTTGATATAATAGAATTACTGCTCATGGTTGCTTTCGGTGGTGAGTTTAGACCAATTCGTGTCTTGACGAACGAATCTATGGATGCGTCACTAGCTGGCAAAAGATTTCTTATTGGTGGGTTTGAAGCCTGACTGAGAATCTCATTGAACTTTCTACTTTTTGACTTAGCTGCTGATTTGCTAGCTTCATAGGAGCGACAATAAATCTGACTGTATATTTGATTCCCGTCATAACGCAAGGGAAAGACGCTCTGGCTGATAAACTTGACTAGACTTATTAGTTCATCGTTCGATTGTGAGCCTTTCCTGCCTGGAACGGATTTGAGACGTTCATAGTCCTCTATAAACTCTTCCGGGTTTGATCTATGTAGAAACTGTAGATAGAAATTTTCCTTACTCATGATGAATTCTTTGGCTTTTGTCGGGTTGGTCAAGACGAGCAGATTCATTGTCTCCGAAACCTGGGTGTCCAACCATAATGCCTCAGCTCGACTGATGTTGTTATCTCTTGATGCAGAGTCTGCACTCTTCTTCTTCATGCTTCTAAATGGTCTACCGAAATACTCGAGTAAAACTTCACGAACCTCGTTAACTAATTTGGGGTAACGATTTGGTATATAATATAAGATCGCTTTGGTTAAGAAATCTCTCTGAAGCGTCAACTTAACTACTTTATCACAAACAATGAATCTCAACCATGGCTTCAATTGAATCTTAAGATATTCCAGAAGGCTTGGGGAAAACTTGAGCGGTCTCGTTTCCGGATACTTCTGTGATATCTGTGAGATCAACAAATCCATTATTTCAACTATGTCGTGTTCTCTTAGACCATTCCTTGACGAATCAATCATAATAAAAAAGGAACACAGGTGTGGGGGCGATATGATATAATGTAGATGTCTTAAAACTCCTTGATGAATTATATTCTTGAAATCAGTTATGGATGAACTTGATAGCTTGCTCGTGTTCAATTCCGGGTATATGTACTCGTTGTTCAACCTACGGATGTAACACATGTTTATAGTGTCACAAACATCCCGATATGAGATGTCTGAGGCACAAGCAGAATCGTTGGAACAGAGATTCTTCACTTCACCATATAAGTTAGCAGCACTATTCAAACGTTTGGATCTGGCAGTTTGCGCAAGCATTTGAGCCCACTCTCTTAAGGTTGGACTATCCAAAGTTATATATGTTGCATCTGTATAGCTACTGAGAGCTTTCTTATATAAGTTGGAGTCTGTTTCTAACATGATGAATATCCTGATATTCTCGCTAGCCTCTAATTCACATAACCAATCTAAACTAGATTCGGGAAGTTGTTCAAATAGCTCAACCCCATCAAGGAATATGAGGCAACTTTGCCTCTTGAGGATCTTGTTCAGCGAGTTCATGATATCCCTTCTCGCCGAATATATGTACGAAGCGGCAGCAGTGTTCTCGCCTTGAGTCTGACAAAACTGTTCGCATATGCTACGAAGTAATCGATCGGAATTCAGAGTGTCCAAAGTAGATCCGCAAAATCTGTAAATGATTTGCACCTGATTAAATAAATCTTGAGCAGTGAGCTTGATCAATTGAGCAAACAAAGTTGTTTTCCCACATCCCCTAGGACCAGATATCAATACTAGATGATTGGCTGATGATGTAGAGGAGAATGATTGTCTGCTTCCGCTGATTTCAGATGTCGCGGCTGCAGGGGCTGTCACTTCAGAGCCATTGCTGCTGCCATCTAAAAACTTTTTAAGCATGGGGTAGATTTGGCTGGTATAAAAATTTTGACATTTTGATTCGAAACCTTCGGTTACGCTGTCCAGATATGATTCAAGTAGATGCCTTTGTCGTGTGAGCTCAATGAAAAGGTTCCTTTCGATGAAGGGAGGACAATATTTGCCCATCGTTATACGACTCTCAAGGAAAGATTCAAGATACTTGTTGAAATTTTCAGTAATCCATTCATTGATAGTTTTGAAGAACTCTTGCTCGTTCAATACACGCTTGATAGCCAATTTGTTCGGGTCCGGTAGCTGACGTGCTAAATCAGATAGACTAGCCTTGTTCGCCGTAAGAGGCCCCTGTGAGCTGAACTGATGAGGTAGTGGATTCGTCACCGCACTATTAGGCTGAGCATAATTTCTAATCAAGAGCGTTCTCCTTTGCAACTTGCTTTCTTTCAATAAAAAATCTATATATAGATCTGACAACGACTTGAGTCTCAGCTCATTAGCTAAGTTTGAATCAGTTTCACAGAGTTGTGAGAGAGCGCCAACAAGTTCATCGGAATCACTAATCCAGCGGCCCCAACATGCTTGATGTTCCTCTTTCGATCCGTCGAGGACGGAGGGATCCACTGAATAAACAGGTTTCAAATAATAAAAATTGCCAACTGTATGGTACCACGACTTCAATAGATCTTTATGCTTTTGCTTTAGTTTCGATGCATCCAACTCAAATAATGAATTCATCGATTGAGCGTTGATCTTAACCGGAAGGAGACGCTTGTCGTTTTGCTTAGCGCTCTCAAGGGAGATAGATTCACTTGGATGCGCAGGAGAATCGCCTGGATGAGAGTAACTCATATTGCTGCCTCCATTAGCCATTAAAATAAAAATCAATCTCTCACTGTTATTTTGATACTCTTTCTCTAGGATGTTCATGGCAACATCTGGCAGATTGTTCACTAGGATGTTTTGACTTATGTGATCTTGACTCATGTTCAGGAATCTCAAGTTGAATGATTGCTCAAGACAAATTGATCTCAGAAGAGGATAGACCTGATTCGCTATAATATCACTAGAAATGTTCCTTGAAGCTGGGTCCATTTTGCCATCCCGTGTATCTGATTCTAGCGAGGTGGTATGATTATCTGTTATTGTAAAAATAACCGTGATGCAGTTTGTCAAATCTTCCTGATTTTGGACAAGATGACTGGCGTAAAGAGTGTGTAGCTCAGATTGAGGACGTTCAGGTTGCTTGATCCTTGGTTTCGCTTGATTATTATCTGGTAGACCAAATGTGAGAGTTTTGAAAGCTTCATTCAAGTCACCAATATCAAGCCTGATCGAGCTGTCGGTGAAAGAGTAGTTTTGTGCAGGTGATTGACATATAGATGGGGCTGGAGATAGAGCTGGTGAGACAAGCAGATGTCGATCGTGCTGCACATGACCAGTAAGACCCATCATTTTGGCAGCTGCAGAGCTGGGACCCACTGTCTTGACGCCATCTTTGTTGCTAATTTTGATATCGGCCTGGAGTTGATTTGAACTAGAAGTTTTATTCATATCATCAGCACAATTTTTAGTCTCTGTATAATAAGATGCAGATGACGGATGATCTTCAACTGCCTCACTCTGGATGGTAATTTCATTGTCAGGATTCAATTTTGAACGTGCCGAAGAATCTTGCTCTTTCAGGTTTCTTCCACGTTCTCGTACATCCATTTGAGCAGTGACAGTCAATCGATCGACGTTCTCATTATCTTCAACCGAAATCGAGTCTCTTGGAGTAGGCTTAGATTTTTTTCCAAGCCTACGAAGTGGTGAAGAGCATCCGGCCCCCATATTTGATGAACTATACGGGAGATTATTGCTTCCTCAACTGTATTAGAGAGACAGGTTGAAGCCTCGGTGAGGTCAGACAGAGAGTTTCAAGCATGAATACTCCAGAGAATTAATACGACCACCCTATAATCAGCATGAGACTATCTTGATGATGAATCAGTGCTAACCATCATGATGGTTCTGCCGCTGATCAGTTGTGGCTTTTTCATGATTGAAATATTCCTACAGCCTTAATTTTCTTGGCTGCAAATGACGCACCTTTCTCTTCCGAAATTTCGCCGTGCCCAATCTTCAGAGATTGATAATGTCTAATTGCTAGTCTATCGGACGCCACAAGCCGGTCAGGATCTATGTGAGATGGTAGATGAGTTGTGAATATATAACTGCTCGCTTTGGTACATGTGGAGATTCTTTGGCAATAATGAGAGACTGGGCAAGGCCAGAAAACTGCGGGCCCCAGTCGAGGGTTGGTGGTGGGACTCACATATATGACGGTGGTGGTGTTAATGCATCTAGCTATAAAGCTGTAGTCTTGTTAGCACCTCAATTCCATAAGGGAGCTATTCATTGACACTCGAGCGAGCTCGGAGAGATCTTGACCAGCGAAGGTCTCAGACTAGAATTAATGGGGACCGAGAAGCTTCCTTAGATATAGCTTTCTTGCATCTATCGAGGTTGCTAGCTAGATAATATCCTCTCTAAGCTTGTCCCATAGTGCATATGAGTGCAATTTTTCAAGCTAGCTCAAGCTAGTTGTTGTCCCTTTGAAAGCGTGACTGTATTTTTATCACTGAAAGATGAGTGAGAGAGAATGTGGCTAGAATGGCATATGATAACTGTATGGTATTACGCATAAAAACATGTATGGTATTTGAAACGCTAGGTTGTTGTTGTTCGTTAGTTCGCTGGATAGGCTTCTGCCGTAATTCGGTTTCACTATCTTGCTTCGCGTCCATCGCTGACGATGCTCTTTCGCGTCACCCGAGCAAAAGGCAGACAAACAGTATGCTACTGAACGCGCGGGACGCGTCTCTCTTCACACGCTCGAGGAGGCGCGCTTCTCCCCTACAGTTACTACGGACAAACTCTCTCTCACTCACACACACACACGCACGCACGCACACAGTGGACGACCCTGCAGAAGCACACACACGCACACACGCCTAGTGCACTCGTAAGAAAGGACAATCGTGCCTTCGCCGGCACTCATGCTAGCTTGCTATGCGGCCGCCATCGCGCTCACTCCTCAGAGCTTCTTCGCACCAAATTTTCTTCCATCGGCGAGCTTGCTAAAGGGGACAGACGCACCTAGCGAGTATTACATATGCGAGTGACACACGGGCACACAAACTTAGCCGATGATGCGGCCGCCGCTGCACTATCGAGCTTTTGCGAGAATATTACATGATGAGGCCCGGCCCAGACACTAGTCTCTGACACCCGAATGTCTTCAAATTGCCTCCTCATTCACTCCATTCCAACGACTATCAGAATTACCTCGCCATACAGGAGGAGGTATCCCATTGCAGCATCATGACCTCCTGCCTGATGCTATCATTATCTTCATGACCATCGTCATCATCACCGTTCATCAAGCATCAAAGGGCCCCGACTGCTAGATATCAGCGACGGGTGTTGATGGTGTTCCATTCTATTTTTTAGCCGTGCAAAAGTGTGGCCAGATCCAATCTCGAACGTTCGTTTGACTTTCACTTCTTTGGTGCAAGTTAGGACGAACGAGATAAAGCATGATGGAACGTTCAATGGGGGGTCCCTTAGCTTGTTTGAGATTGAACTTTCGATAGATTCGAAGACATTGATAGACAAATGGTGAAAACTTAAAGTTTATTCCGCACAGACAAACGAAGGTTCCAACCTAATAATTAGTCCTCATCTCTAATTGGACAAGACTGTCTGCTTGCAGTCTCCTTCCTCTTCTTCCTCTTCCTCTACTGTTCCATATTGTTTATGGCTCCGTCGTAGTTCATGTATGTGCCTTGTTGTGCATAGGCTGCCGATGGGTCCATGTAGCCATTGTTTGTAGCGTTTACATCGTATTCTGGTTGCTGATAATTGCCACTCTGGTCGTAGTATTGGGCTTGCTCCTGAACAATCTGGTCCTCGGACATGAACTGTGACATGTCGACGCCAGATTGATAGCGCACGTAGGCTAAACCTGTGCAGGCGGCCAGGGCAAAAATGGATAAAAATGAGAGTATTATTGCAATCCGGCAACAATTGATACTATGACCGAAAGGTGGATAATCTGACTTGATCCAAGCTATGGCAAGGAAAACAAACAGCAATAAGTAGAACACTGTGTTGATGCCCGATACTATCACATCGCCAATCGCAATACGACGCCTTACTTTTAAACTACTGATATGTCCAAATAATAACTCTAAAATCAATAAAGCAACACAGGCTAAAAAGCTGATAAGTGCCAGTGAGCCAAAACGACAAATCCCATTGTATCGATTGAATAGGCATCTTCCATCGTACCAAGCCGCTGAGATACACGAATAAATGACCAGCGACAATACCTATTCCGTTGGTGTAGATGCCAGAGTTAGTCTTTTGCGCGTGGAAATAGTCTAAGTTTACTTTCAAAATAGGTTTCCTATCATACTTACCGAAGATGCAAACTTGAATATCACCGCTGGTTTTGTCGCTAGTGCCAATGGATCAGCAAGTAGCCCTTTGAGGCCGGTTCCGGTGGCGGCGCTTGCATCAAAAGCCTTAGCGTCGTTCATGTTTGTCTTAAGATGTTGACTTTTTCACTAGTGGATGATTGGAATGCCTGCAACTACCATTTGGGCTTGAGATTGTCCTCTATGTTTGTCAGTTATCAACTTGATCCAATCCAACTAACGAGAAATCGCCTCTTAATGCGGGACTCTAAAGTATTATTTCAAAAAATCCCAGCCTAATCCTAGTAAAATTTAATTCGGGACCACCTACGAAGACTATATCGAGTAGATTCAACGAGATACTTTTATTTCATTATACTTAAAGACGAGAAGAGTGCATGGTGGTTGTGTGTACATAGGGTCGCTGCGCACGACCCCTTATGGTCCAGGCAAATTGAGCGGCCAAGCATTGTTGTCGTTTTTATGTGTGTGCATTTGTGCGAAGCTCCAATGGGCCGGCCAGATGATTCAGGTGCTCAATCAAATGGCTGGGCACCATTGGAATTGTCGTATAGCGAACGCTGTGATCCCAGGCGAAGTGTCCATTGAAAGTGGGCCAGTATGATGCATCACGCCCTCAGATAGCAATAGTTGCATTAGTTAGCGGCAACTCTGCATTCTTTTTTTCTATCGAGATCAATCATTACTTTGGTGGAGATTCTCTGATGGCCGCCAAGCCCAAATCGTACTGTCATGTCCCGAGGTGAACAATAAATCTGTATCGACTAACGACCACTCCAGAGTGAAGAGTCTATCGCGGGCGAAAAATTTTGACAGTATCTTGCCGCCAAGGAATCTATCATCGATCGACCAGACGTAGCATATTCGATCGAACGACGAAGTAGCAAGCTGATCTAGTTCATGAGGGTTCCAAGCGATGTCTGAGATGGCTTTCGTATGGCCATCCAATTTGTTGATGTATGCCGATAGTATGGTGTTGCAACTCTTCAAATCACAGTCTTGGTCTTTGGCTGAAGGCTCAACACTTAGATCACCATTTCCGTGATTTTCAAGCTTGAGCTTCACTTTCACTTCAGATACTAGGATTGACTCTTTCAAGTTGAAGACAAAAACTGGGGAGTCATTCGATGAGGCTGCCAGGTAATAGTAATGGGCGCTATCCCTATTGATAGTTGGATGCCAGGCTAAGCACTGGATGAAAGTTGAGCCAAAAGGTCCTTGTATCACAGCAATACGCTTGAAAAGCCTATTCTTACTCCTATCTTCATGGGCCTCGTCGAGATAAGAAACAATCAGGATACGTCCATCACGAGTGCCTAATGCCATCAAGTCCATTGTTGGCTTCCAGGCAACTTCAGATGCCTGGTCAGAGGCCTCTGGAAGACTGTAATCCGTGAATTCATCCAAATAGTTGGTCAGTCTATCGTTATTATCTCTGGCACTGCAGTAGATGAACAATCTATTGGACATGCTACCCACCGCGTAGATGGAAGACTTTGAAACATCTTGTGGATCCGCCGGATGCGGTCCCCAACATAGAGAGTAGATTCCATCAGTTTTGAATTCCTTAGTCGGCTGAGGGTCGTTCTTTGCGTCCTCTTCTTCCACCATGACATTCCTATCGATAGGCTGGTAATGAACGTCGAATATGTCATCCACTTTCATGGGGTCTATATCTCCGGATGAGTGGCTTGGTTTTGTGGCTAATTTGCTTGAGTTTTTAGATAAGCAGTACTCAGCCTCTACTAAGACTGCTTTGCGGGGTGTGATGTCAGCACGGAGGACTTTTCCCTCAATCGTTCCAATTGCTAGACGGTACTCATGACACGGGTGCCAGGCCACTGATGTGGGGCTCACGTTAGCTTTTGTGATCTTACGGGCAATATGCGAACAACTAGAACTCATATCGAATTTGCAATCTATCACTTTGTCCACTATCTTATGAAACCTGAGTCCTGCTTTTCCGATGGCGAGGCAGAGTAGATCCTCTCTGATGGGACTAGAGCGCAACATGTGTGTTCTGGAATTGTTTAACATGGCTGGAATGAGATACTCTGGTTTGATGCACAGCGCATTAGTGCCCACCGGTTTACTTTCTATCTTTCCAGATTCTCTTATCTCCCATAGTATATGATTGCCGTCTAGGGATGAGGTAATAAGAGTATTTGTGCTGTTGTTGTACTCCATGTTGAATATCAGCGCATTGTGCTTCAGAGATCCCGTCTCTGAACCTGTATTCTGCTGCTTGCTCTTGGGATTGGGTTTTCTTGAAGCATCTTTCGCCTCTTTGAGTCTAACCTTTGACCTGGTGTTCTCTGGAACTTCCAGGAGTGTCACTCCGCTATCTTGATTTGAGATTGCCACAAAAGTTTGCTTGACGCTTCTGTGATTTATGAAGGCTAGAGAGAACCAATTGATATGGGAATTAGATCGCCGACTAGATGCGCTTTCTCTAGTCTCAATTATGGCTTGGTAATCAGCGAAATAAAATTCGTTCTCTATATCCCAGATGAGCATGAGACCATCTCTCGAAACGGACGCCAAGAGGCCGAGCGGGAATCTCTTTTGATTGGTAACATCTATAGATAGGGAGCATATCTGGTCGTTGTGACGCGCCAGCTTGATATTTCGTTTCGTTTCACCTTTCTCTAGATCGAACACGAGAACACTTATGAGACCATCATCCATTGCGATTGCGATTAGACAAACTGAGTCTCTGAGAATCTTAGATTCAATCAAACAAATAGGATTGGCGTAATGGTCCAATTCGAGATCGATTTTTTGGTAATGTTCAACGAAGTTATCCTTATTAACTGAGTTCTCAGATCTCTTCTCTGATAGCAGGTTTTTCACTTTCAGCCAGAGAAGGATGCACTTCTTCTCCTTGATCATAGAGATACCGAGGAATATGTTCCGAGGATCAGGCCAAGAGCACGAATTGATTTGCCTTGTGACACTAAACTTAGCTCGCTTCGCGCTTTGCTCTCCACCGTGACCTGTCTCTTCGTTGGCCAACCCCAGGTACTTTGATAATATCTCCGCCTTCTTGAAATGGACGACGTTCTCGTTGGTCAAACAATAATGTATGAGAAATGACCCACTCTCCGTCAGCGCCATAACTATCGGATAGGGTGATTGCTTGAGGAATCTTACGCATGAAACTCGAGAGTTGTCATCCTTCACATTGACCAGCTGAGTGACCAAAGCGCCCAAGGAGTTCAACTTGGTGGCTGTACTATCACTGGTGTCCACACGTCCGTCGGACTGCTGATCCATCTTACGATGGTGAATTTCACCGTAACAAAAACATCCTATCGATCCATAGACAAAGAAAGACAATAAGGGGGACTCTTCCTTAATCCTATCACATTCCATCACAGATTCTAATTCTGCCTGATCCGATCCAAGGGTTCCTGGTTGTGACCAAATATCTGTAGTGCATGGCATGAACCAGGATTCGACTGGCCCGATCAGAAAATGGCATCTCTGGTCCTTCGGTAGCCTTGCTAGGCCACCTGATTTAGACTTACCCATAGTGGTTAATTGTTGCTCTTGTGGGCTGGAAAAATAGACATCTGCCTGGATAAACAGCGGTAGGAATAAGTACCGCCGCACGTGGTAAAGCTTGCACCGTATGGTGACCTCAAGACGTATGCTGTATTTGCCTAGTTTCAAACTAGATCGCCAAGGTGCATAACTCATCGTTGAGGCCAGGTGACCTCGTATCATCACTTTCAGCCATTTTCCGGGTGGTGTCAGGGGATGTGCCCGCTTAGCTCTTGTCTTTGACGGTGCAGAGCCCCTTGCAGAAGAGACCCTCGCTACATCGTCATAGTTCAATACTAAAACTTGACGCATCCTTTGCGTTGAAGGAGAGAGAGGTTTCTTCTCGTTAGCCTGCTCCGCACGATGGTTTTAGGCCGGTTGGATTAGTTTAATCAATCCAATAGATTTGAAATGGAACTGCTAAATTCCCCTAATAAAGCAGCTCTCTTGATTCATGATACTCGATTGACGACGAACCCGGTTGATTGGACCGTGTTGTCGGACATCTTAGGTACCGGGCTACTCGGAGGACCTTGTATACCAGGAGACTTCGGCAAAGACTTCTGCTGAGATTTACGCAATGACTTTAGCGTATTGTTCCTCTTCTCTTTGGTTGCCAAGGTTTTTAGAGGGATACTCTTCTTTGTTCTACTATTGAATCTTGGATCAATCTTAGTCCGTTCCAAGCGCAAGATTATCAGAGTCATGAGGATGACGATGAGTACAACAATCACGACTATCACTAGAATGAATATAATGGCATCGCCCCAAGGCGTGGACGTTGGCTCAGTACTATTCCACATGTCTCACGACCAGAACTCTATCGGGGTGTGCCATAAACCAGCTCGAAGACACAAAGTTAGAGAGTACCCTCCTGAGTCTTCGAAAAGATGCCCAGAAATGGTGCTCGGGTGTGAGCTATCACTGTCTATCGTGTACGATTAGACCGACACCTTAAGAGTCTAAATGTATAATTGATCAACGTTAAATGGCGGAAAACTTTCGCCACGACGATCACTTAGATCAGTCTTTCCTTACGAACAGGAAATCTTATGCTATGCAGGATGACAGAAGTCCGGACGATATGGCGACCAGCTTTGAGCTCACCTTGCGTGTGCTCCTGCTCATCATAAACCATGTGCAGTTAGCGTGGTTTGAGATCACAAATACATAATTATATCGACAGCTATTTTGTATACAGCTTCGGCCGATTAAATGTCGAATAGCACCATCAGCGAATCCAGTTCGACTATCAGAACGAATATTGATAATACAATCTACAAGGACTTTTGTAATGGCATGAGAAACCAATCTCGAGAACACATTCGTCTGACTGGTGAAATAGCACGTACAATCACCGACAGTACATGTCCCTCAAAATCAGCCGATTCTCTCACCACAGTCATCACCAATTTCTGTCGTTTAGAGGCTCATCTCGAAAATATAGAAAACAATCTCAATAAGGTCTGCGCCCTCACCCGTCACCAAAAGTGATCACCAAGCGATGAGCACCACGAGCAAAAGACTGACTCAGATACCTGATGTTGATATCGACCCACAGGGTAAATTCAAGTACATCTTGATTGAGGTAACAGATATAGAGACAAAGGAGAAGAAATATATCGTCCGAGGCTATAAAGATTGCTCATACCATGTAGACATATTTGAAAAGGTTGAACCAGAAATAAAAAAACTCAAATGCGTCGCCAATTGTGTAGGCGGTGGTCGTATCCTCCACAAGCCAGAAGTCAAGGCGATCTTAATTTTCGGATATTCTCAAGGTTTTGGCCAAGCAGATCATACAATCACCCACAAGCTTGTGAAGCAAAAATATCCAGATTACAATGATATACAATGGACTAATGACGGTTATTAAATGCTATCAGACGGGTGAATCGTCATCGTACTGAATCGAAACCTTGCTTGATCTTTTCTGCTGTTGTTCTTTGATCAGTCTATCGATGGCCATCCTCGAGCTATCATTGAGTTCGTCTATTGGAACAGAGTAATATCTGGGTCCACTTTTGATAGCCTCCTCGTCTATGAGCAGCTTCTTCCACCAGATATCTTCAAGCTTATCGATGAAGATGACAATATTGTGGTGCGATTTTTCACTCTCGATTATCCAGTATACTGAATCGGTATCGACAGGATGCTCGAAATCTCCCTCCATGAGAATCTCACTCAATTTGCTTGGGTCATATCTCATGGAGGAGCTTGGAATCACTTCGACGCAGATGTCTCGTTTTGTTACGTCGACCTGCACATCGTCCACTCTGATTGATCTCTCAACCCTGATTCGTATCTCAAGATCTCCATGGCTTTGAGACCAACTGTAAGACTTGCACCTGGAGCCATTAAATATATCAGTATCGTGTGACATAATGGTGAGCTCTGTTAGGGCCGAATAATCAGGAGACCGCCCAATGAAGTCAGATAAGATTCAATTTTTATCGTACGAGTAGAAATGAAGATTTTGGGCGTATTTTTTATTTTAATTTTGCACAAAATTCAACTTAGCCCAAAAAAGACTATCGTCCACCTTTTGTTATGATTTTCCGAATTCATTAGCATATTTATCTCGAGAGTCATTAATTGATAATGTCCTGAACACGATTGTATATCATTTGTACTGGCTCGAGTCCTGATCACAGATCATGGATCACGATTTTGATTTTGGTCATTCAATGGTTTGAAGTTACGCGACTGGCCACCTCTGACAGTAGAGCCAATCTGCTGGTTTTGTCTTTGCTGCTGTGCATCGTCGTTTAAGTTATCGTTTTCGGAGGATCGATGATCGTCTGTTTGCACATTTCCACTATGGATATCATCACTGATTGCACTCTCACGGGTGTTATTATTCAAATCGCTCTCCCTACCAAATTGGCCGGTATACCCAAGGTATCTCTGTCGTTGATGTCCATGATAACGATGATTGGGCTGGTGCATGGGCTGACAAGTGCTAAAATCAAAGTTCCACCTACGACTGTCCGCCTCTCGTATGGCATCGATTTGTCGCTCAATTAGGCGCCGACTGGCTTCCACCACAGCATCTCGCTGGCGTGTGCCGATTGGGTAGCTCGCTAAATCTTGCGCCATCAATGAGTGGCTGCTATCACAGGCCTGCCCGCCAACACTTCTGCCACTGGCTATATTGATTGCATTTGCCGAATGACTTCGCACCAGTGAACCAGCCCTTCTGTTATCCTGTTGTTGTTGCCCTATTTGGTCCCGGAAGAGGACTCTCACTGCAGGATTACCAATGGAAGCTTGAAAGTTCAGAGAACTTCGGGCAAGAGCTGCTGCTGATACCCTAGTGGCAACCCTAGATCCTTGCTCCCCTTGCTGGTGCAGCAGACGACGCCTTTCTAATCGTCTGTTAGCCACATCGATGGAATGCCTCATGCGGGCCGCCCGGCGCCTTAAGCGTCTGGCCAAGGTGGGCGGCGTCTGAAAGCGCAACGGTGAGAGTATCTGCGATGGTGTCATCGAGTCCCTTGGGGTGCTGGCTGCCATCGTTGTTGGTGCTGCGGTAGTCAAGACATTTTGTATTTCTTGATGCTGCTGCTCTTGCCCTGACTGGGCATCAGCAGTTGTTGCTGCTCTTCGATGATCTTCGGCCCTCTCAAGGTCATCCTCTTTTGATTTGTCCTTCTCAGGCCCCTCCGAATCCGCTTTAAAATCCATAAGTTGTTTCCGATGACATTTAGACCCATCACTTATAGCATTGGCAGCCAACTTGCGTCCAATCTCAGTGCCGCTCTCCAAATTCACCCTAGTTGGACTCTTCTCCTCAATATGCTGGCGGATTTTCTTCTGACCTTCCCTACTGCTGATAGGATTAAAATCTAACTCCCCAGGTTTTGGTCTGGACATAGGCGCGCGTAGAGTGCCGCTCCTCTTGTGGTGGTGACCCGTTATTGTGTATTGCTCGCGCTTTAGGTACTATAGCGCGTTAGGAATCACAGACAGCTGTAATAATCATTCGTGTGTATGTTGATACACATTGGTAAGACCTGTGCACTTGACTTTACTCAATTTGGGCCTATTTCGGTGGTATGATGGATGTACTTTTCAGGACCGACGACTCTTCCAATCGAAGGTGGTGTGCTTCAGAGTATCTTGTGTGTGTGTGTGTAAGCTGACTCAACTAACTTGTATGTTCACTGGTATGAGTCTCTAATATCACCAGGTAATTTGGCGAATTGACTTTTGCTCTATGCCCGTGCGCGCGATATCTCTCACAGACCAAGACCATTGGTCCCCCAAAATCAGACGGGAAGCTTGACGTTTGCATGAGGCTATGTGTGCAATTGATTGTGTATATGTATGTCGGAGCAACGAGACTGAGGGACCAAGTGAAAGTTTGACGACTGAAAAATTGGCGCGATTCGCTATGACGGCGCAACTGCTTCCCGCCATCGCCAGATCCACCACCATGGCAATCTCCACCATGACAGGCGCAAATGCGTGCGCCCCCTATTGGTTTCCAACCGTCGATTTGCAAACAGGCAGACAGTCGGTACAGGCAGACTAAGCTGGCCGCGAGACAGTCGCCCAGACGCACAAACAAGTGGCGCAACTGTGGCGCTTTGCCATGGGCAACTGCGCGCACTTGTTGCTATCAATTTCTGCACCGCACGCAGACAGCGGGCGACCAAATATTTCGACCGCCAAAAGTCAGGAATCCATATTGACTTTTGTGCCATTATATGTGACCATGCCAGCAGAGCCCTGCCTCCCTTTCGAGCACGCCCGCTCGATCGAACTTAACCGCCCCCTTCTCCCGAAAGGCGCGCGCAATAGTCACGTAGACTGACTCGGCGCGCGACTGAGCTAAGAACAACTTTCAGCTCTCCTCTGGCCCCCGACCATAGCTCGCCAGGGCTATCGGGTAGACGTTCTCTACCTCTTCCTGATGAGATTAGAGTTTAGGAATCAAGCCTATGTTGTGATTTGACAAACTTTGAATAATCTTGCTGACTTGCTGGCCCATAGTCGCGAAATATCAGGTCTATTCCGGGTGAGCTCTCTCGGAGCTGGATAGATGTTTGGAGCTCGGCAGTCTGATCGCGTGAGAGCGCGCTAAATCTCCTTCGGCGGCGCCAACTTGGCGCGCAAAAAGGTAAACAAAATCACATGTGTTTGCCGTCGATGCTATCATTCTTCCAAGGGAGCAATCTTTCTGTCTCGATTGTCTCTGAAGGACCGATTTCCCTCGCTCTACCATCCAACCAACAGTAGGAACGCTCCTGCAGGCTATTATGTAACACATCCACATTGGCTTGTAAAACGAAGACCGTAATAATCTTGACGCCATCGACGAAGCTTGTCACCTACTTATTGACCGCTGCATCGATCTAACCATCCTTGATGGAAGGGACTTGGTTGTAGCCGAGTGTCTTAATGCTTTGAGCTCCCCTACTGACAATACATCGCCCTTATTCTGCGCTCTCGTGATGGAACCTAAGGTGACATCCTAATCTAACAATGTCAGGTTTGCGTAGGTGGTGTTAGAGAACCCGAAGAATGGTATTGCGAAGAAGATTTGTTATGGGACATAGTGAAGATGACGGGTTGATTCAGTTCGACCCTGATCTATCAATGGATGCCAAGAATAGTAGATCCTACGCTTCGAGTCAGTACTGCCCATCAATTCACACGAGATGCTAGCAGGGTGACCGTGACTCAAGAGTTTTGCTTAAAATCGATATAGAAGGAATCTATTTGTAGGGGCATAACCGGCTATGCTTCGAAATCAATTTGAGGTTTAATGTCATAATCATGTCAGTGGAGAGGGGAATGCAAGGCTACACGACTCAGGCTAGAAAGAAACACGACGACTAGGAGGCTATAATTCAATCCGCTTTGGCAACCAAGATTCACGAGGGATCTATTCGTCAACCTCCGAAATCCTCCGTGATTCGACTGTGCTATCTCTCACTCTCACGGAATGGCCTGTCCTCTAGATCACTTGAACACTATAGTGGGAAATCATGTAATCTCGATCGAGTAAGTTGATCTCAATCCGACGAGTGCAATCTATCGGAGAAAATTGAACCCTGTGATGAGCTAAGTGGTGGTTAGGGGAGTCCCATGATTTTGGACACGATATTGCGTGACTATGAACCAGAGCACGAGTTTAGTTAGTTCCGACTATCACATAAGCTCTGCTATGCACGACCCAGGAGTCCGCTCTGAGATCTAGCTATGCCACCATTTGGGAACAGACGGGCACACTGAGCCCGCCTCCCAGCATAGAGTGAATGTTCAAAATTCATACCTGTTGCGTTATGTGCTGGGTGATCTAATCTAAAAATCCATAATTATCACAAGTCCAAGATGTGATTGTACGATAAATCCGCCAACATTATTGAACATGTGTGGATTCATTCCTTTGAAATTGTCTTCGTTTACTTCGGTCATTCATGGGAGAATATACGAGCTAGCGAACCTTAGGAACTCATCTCGCTCGTGAGATTGGTGGAGAGATGTTGATAGCCCGACGGGAACATTTATCGCTGACCAAAACTGGCGACGAATGACTCGGGATTCACTTGACATTCTGCCATTTGATTAGTGCTCGAATGATCTGATTTTGCTCGAGCTTGGACAAGGCATTCCTGAGGGTGACAGTCAAGGATGTCACTTTGTTAGCAGCCGCAACTGACAGTATCTGTGCAAAACGATCTACCAATTGCTGTGTCTGTTCTTTGGTGGAATCATCGGTCGCCGATTCTAACCTCTGACTTAGGTGTGTAACAATGTCTATGAGAAACTGATTTGTCAGAGTCTGACAGCGTTTACTTTGTATAACCGTCAATATGCCAAGGTGAAGATCTGAATCCATGTCGTAGTTTGTGCGGTCACTTTCCGTCCCATCGAGGGTATCAAGAAGGGACAGCCTGATTATTTGATTCAGACTGATGGAGGGGAAATCACGGTCAACTTTACTCAAATCTTGTAACCATTTGGCGACTAACTTTTTGTCAATTTCAAGTTGCTTGAGGTCATCGCGACACAAGAGGGCGGCACAGAAACTTGGCGAATCTAATGCTAGAGTTTCAGCTTGGTACCAAGATTCTGTATAGATCTCTAAAGACTCAGTGGAATCTACATAAGAACTGAGGTAGTCCAACATGTTTGAATACTGTGATGGGTGGCAGAGTGCGAAGGAGATCATGTCTGAGATAAGGGACATGGATTGTGGAGATGATTGAGAGGGAATTAATATTTTCATAAGCTTTTCGACCTTGGTGGTCTTTTCGGCGCTGCATATCTGGCATAGTAGATATATGAAATAGAATTTCTCAACGGGGTTATTGGCCTGTTGTAAGGAGTTATAGAGCTTGTTCGCCAATCCCTTGATATCATTGTTTGGGCGAGCTTTAGGAGCCGATGAAAGCTGTTTTGATATCGAGTATAGGCCCTCCTTTATTGCAGATAGATTGGCATCCCTATTGGACATTATGTCTGTCCTTAATAGACTGTCCTTAATGAGATTATGTGTTGGAGGTGACTTTCGGTGACATAAAACCAATCCGATCATCTATTGATGCGAGTCAATGATGGCGCACGTGCTCAGTCTCATTTGGTCCAAGCTGTAGACAGCAACCTGCAGTAGCCTATTGAGCCGATAGGAATTCCTGCCCTTTTCGTCCCGCAGGATGGCAAATTATGGTTTCGAGTTGGAAGGAGTTCGACTACTCAAGCAGTCGCCGGTACTTTATCTTTATAACTATCCGTCAAGATTGTCATTCAGATACCATCAGTAGTAATCTCGCGCTAATCTTCAGATGGGCCGAGGGCTGATTGATAAGCAGTCTGTCAAGTCTAGATTTAATTGACAGCCGGTTGCAGTTCTAGTGAAGATTAGACAGATCTAAGGTGTCATTTTCGATCATGTTTGCTGCCTATGATTGCTCGCATCTAATTAAACTAACTGACAGCGAGTTCAATTGTTCGAAATCCCCATAGATAGACGATTCTGCCTTTGCTCTATGAGATGAGGATTGAAGTAGCTAAGTGATCTTGGTAGATTGTGAAAATTTTTCTTTTTTAGCGATAGCAACAGACAACAATGGTTTTAGTGAGCTAAACGAAACTAATCAGCCGAACGAGAGGGCGAGAACACAATATTTATTATGAGTTGATGCTAAATCAACTTGGACACAAATGCTAATGCTCCAGCAACAAACATTCGCTGACGACACATTTTATGACTTCGTTCCTACTTGTGGCCGTGTATCGTTGTCAGTCTCTGTTGATCCACGGACTGGAGAGCAATACTGGAGTGGAATAAATTGAACCTCCATCGTGAATTCCTAACTTTCTACTTCTCACTACTATGCAAGACCCAGTCCAACTACATCCTTAGGCTGATTCGTGCAACTGGTCTCAATCTACTGCTCAATACCTCTGGCTCAAATCATCAAGACACTATATCTGCATCGATTCTCATTGACTATAGACTCATTCGTTCACATTCCACCTGTCAAGAATACGAAAATGAGCTTCATCAAGCCAAAAAATCACCAAGGCTGCACCGTCTGGCTCACTGGACTATCAGGATCTGGAAAAACGACAATCGCAAGAAATACAAAGAAGTTCCTGGATAGGTTCAACATTCCGGTCGTCCACTTGGATGGGGATGGCTTGCGCAAAGGGATAAACAGCAACTTGGGCTTCAGCAAGGAAGATAGACGTGAAAACATCAGGAGAGTTGCCGAAATGGCAGTTTTCATGGCTCAACACGGCTCAATCGCTCTGGTGAGCTTGATATCACCCTACGCCGAGTATCGTTTAGCAGCTCGTCAAGCTCACGAAAGCGTCAATATAAAATTCTACGAAGTATACGTCAACACTCCAATCGAGATATGTGAGGTCCGCGATCCCAAGCAGTTGTACAGACTAGCTCGCTCGGGTGATATACCCAATTTCACTGGTGTTAGCTCAGGAGCCCCTTACGAGGTTCCCATTTGTCCTGATTTGTTGATCGAATCAGGAATCTACGCCATTGAAGAGTGTTGCACGAAAGTGTTAAGACTGCTCGTGGATCAAAAGATGGTGCCAAGCGCCATATTGGATCCAGTTGATATGCATATAGACATAACACAAAAGATAGATCTTATTGAGGCTAGTAAGGCACTGCCCAAGATAAGCCTGTCCAAGTTGAGCCTCCAATGGGCTCAGGTGATCGCCGAGGGTTGGGCGACACCACTCGAAGGATTCATGCGTGAGAGTGAGTATCTGGAATGCATCCATCTCAAAACCATTACAGCTAACAATATGGTCCACAGCCAGTCGATTCCAATAGTGCTACCAATTAGAGACGATGATAAGAGGCGAGCGCGTGGATTCAACACAGTTGAACTGCTCTATGAGGAGAAACCGGTAGGTTTGTTGATCGATGTTGAGATATACGAGGACCGCAAGAAGGAGAGGTGCGCGAGAACCTTCGGCTCAGTCGATGTGGGCCACCCAACAATCAAAAGTATCATGGAGTCCGACACTTGTTGGCTCATGGGCGGCCGGTTGCAGATGTTTGAAAGAGTCCAGTGGAATGACGGTCTAGATAAATACCGTCTGACACCGCAAGAGATCAGGCATAGGCTCATACAGATGAAAGCGGACGCTGTCTTTGTTTTTCAGCTGAGAAACCCTCTCCATAATGGGCACGTACTACTGATTGATGAAACTTATGAGAAATTGCGCGCCACATACGAGCACCCCGTGCTCTTGTTGCATCCCATTGGCGGATGGACTAAGGATGATGATGTCCCGTTGCATGTGCGTATGGAGCAGCACCAAGTTCTACTCGACGAAAAGGTCTTGGACGCATCGAGGACCATCTTGTCCATATTCCCATCGCCTATGTCTTACGCTGGACCCACTGAGGTCCAATGGCATGCAAAAGGGCGCATTGTGGCGGGCGTAGATCACTACATAGTAGGGCGTGATCCTGCTGGCGTCAAGGACCCCTCTGATCCATCCCGAGATCTCTACGACCCAACACATGGAGCGAAAATACTTCAGAAGGCGCCTGGTCTACAATGCCTCAACATCATTCCATTCAAGGTCGCTGCGTTAAACAAAAAACGAAATAAGATGGAGTTCCTGAACCCAGATTTGAGCTTAGACGATTATGAACTAATTTCCGGTTCAAGAATGCGACAGATGGCTCGCGATGGTGAAAATCCACCGGAAGCTTTCATGAATCCTAAAGCATGGAGTGTTCTCGCGGAATACTACAAATCATTACAGGCCACTAAATAGGATATAGAATCTTGTTGATAACAGTTTCCATTGGCTCAATATGAATTACATCCTAGTATATACATTCAAGTGATTCCTTCAACAAAAATTGTCGATATGATTCTAGTGTCTCCTTAAATTAACTGCGCGTAAATAGACCATCTACAAGTTTGGTACAGCTAGAAATAAACGACTGTGATGAGATCATCACGAGAGACAGACGAATATGGTGCGATCCATTGCGTAGAAAGATCACTGATTAATTCACATAGTCCTACATGCATGCATTGTAGATAAACAGAGTCGATCCTCAATAAGTCTGGACATGCATTGTGAAGAATAACAAATTCCTTGCAGAATGTGGGATGAATATCAACAAGTTGAGCGGCATACTGTTGCTTTCATTTTCATACTTTAATTCAATCGTCGGACACGTAGGTGCGGGGTTCAATCGTACCACGAGGAAATGACCCATGGCTAGTGTCATAATGGCTGTTAGATTACAAAAGTTAAAATTGTTATTCCAAATGTTATGCGTAAGATGTATAAGGTTTTTACAGTGAATTTTTTTTCGAACTATTCTACACGGCATCAATGTTTCTTGAGATGGCGTCAAGTGATGAGTAACGGCCCGCCGATGGAGTTCGAATAAGCCGACTGGCTATATTGTCAATCACATCAAATTTTGGCGATCGTAGATTGATTCTCTGAAAGGAGTCGAACTTTAGCCTCTCAATAGAAATTGAGGTATGCACCGAATCTATAGAGATTGTAGCAGAGCATCAGTAAGTTGGGTGACATGGTGAGCGAGACACCGAACGTTCTGTAGTATGGGTAGCCAAAAAAGAATGCAATTCTACCGATGAACTGTACCACATTGACAGCGGGTATGATCTTCATCACCAAAACTGGGTCGGCGAAGCTAGCAAAAGCAAGCTGTAGAAATGATGAAGTGATTATCTGTTCGAAGCTATTGGTGAGAATGTTCTTGATCATTTGAGCGTGTTTTTCTGTGCTATCAACGAGGGGGTTGATGGCCTTTCTAGACAGTCTGACGTAAATGACGGCGTTGACATTGAACACGAGCCATAGATATAGTAGCGTTTGGTAACGCAAGGAATATTCAGCCCTCGAATTGAAGCCTCTCAAAGATTCGGGCTTGATGGTGCTAGGGTACAGTCTCAAGACGTCATTGAGTGCAAAATATATGGTACCACCGATGACAACCAATGAAAAGAGGAAAGCGAAAGTGGCAATCTTCGCTAAGCGTGCAAATTCGCTTGATTTGAGAGGTTTAGGGCCTGAAGTTCTGGATCTAGATTCGCCCTTGCTTGTTTTCGTCTCCAACTGGTCTGCCAATGATTCGGAGGCAACAGTTGAGGCTCTTGTGGATGATCTAAGTCTTGAGGACATTATTTCAAGGTGTTGGGGGCTGAGTTGTTGTAGGAAAAAAATTACAGGGAAATTGTGTGGAATAGCGTGAAATAAGTTATATCAGTGGGTGCTTGTTGCTATATTTAGATAGTTCGATGGCATAGAATTGACACAACAAGTAAGGGTTTGTTGTCAGTTGATAATTGGAATCCTTGAAGTAATATTATGCCTCATATGTGGATCGACCTGGTGATGTTATACCAAATTCATGAATGGGTGCCGGACAGATCGATCTTTGAGCTTGATTGATAATGAGTTCAAGTGGTGGGGGTAGAGAGAGGGCATGAGACGGAGTTGGATTTCTGCAAGCCTAGTTCAGGGATGCACGAGGAGCATCAACGCGGTAGATGGTAGACACGGCGATGTGAAGGGAACTGTGGCCCATCTCAGGCCGGAACGGTTATTCGCTGGTTCCAACGGATTTTGGCGCGCGCTTCTGCCTGGCACTCGGAAGGCGGTGCGCGATTTTTCAACAGGCATTTTTGGCACCAGTGTATGCTGCTGCAGGCCGCAGGGCGCCCGCAGGCACACGCACACACCTCTGACGCCAATCGTGCGATTGCACTTTGGGGTCGGGGAGGTCGAGTGTTGTGCTGTTTTTAGCCCAAAATGGGAAATCCAAGTGCCACATGCAGAGGATTTCGGGGATAATATTGGCTATCCGAGCGCGAGTTTGGGGAGCAGCAAAAGAAATGCCGCCCATCGTCAGTGGCATTTTGGCACCGATTGCAATTGCTTTTGGTGCGATTTGGACACCTTGAGTCAGAAATGGTGGCACACGCACATCCACCAACGATCCAGCGCGCACGCAATCCTCTTGGAGACTGTTGCCGAACTTCAGCGAACTGTTGTCGGCGAATCGTGAAAAAATTGGACGAATTCCAACATCCAACTCTTGAGCTTGTGGCGAGACAGAGATAGCTAGTCAAAGAGGCATATAGATTGAGAGAAATTTTGAGACAGTCACTTAAGCATATTAGTGTCTTAAACCCAAACCAGTGTATCACCAAGTTACAGGGTCTCACACATGACAAAGACACCGTTGGAGGGAACCAAGAGTTGAGGGAAAATTTTGGGACAGTTCATCCTTAGACAATAACAATAATAGTAATAATTATAATAATACATCATCAACATGACTTCAACATCTTTTAACACTGGCTATAGCTTGTCAAGAAACAGCTCAAAGTAAGTATAATTGGTCCTGGTTTGAGCACCAGAGCGAGGAGATGATAATAGCTGAGAGAATGACAACTTAATTGTACTTGTCTTTGTCTTGTAAGCTCGAATTAGTGCTGGTCACACAGTAGCGGTGGTCACAGGCACCAGCTATGCTCCGTGTTCAACTTTGTGTCCGAGTGGATGTCAAATTAAGTTTAAATTGTGTTTCGCTAACTAGCTATAATGGGCGAAGTGCTGAAATGAGGTGAAGCGGTCAGTTGAGCTAGGCTGACGCGAGGGAGATGTTGGTGTTGCGGAGTTTCGGAACAACAAGAACAAGGGAAAAAATGTCAGCAAGAATGATGAGAAGAATAGGTTGAAACCCATGGAGTTATTCTAAGTCCATGGGTGTAGCCAGGTGATTAGGTTGTGATTATTATTGAGCCAATGGGGAATTAGTTAGCCAGGGTTACATAAGATGGCGCCAGGGTGGACCGGCGCTGCGATGAGTCATCGACCTGTCCATGTGCGTGAGCGTCGGTGGCGGCGGTGCGCGGCGCATAGAACTGGCCACCGCCGCAACCACCTCTATTGACCCCGCCCATCGGGCACTCAGAGTTGGTAGTTGTTGTTGTCTGCTTTTGCTGGTGGCGGCGGTGCTGATGGTGACTGGGCTAGTCAAGAGAGTGTGCCCAAATGGTTGCAGTGTTGTTGTTCTGGTGGTAGTCTGGGAGCGGTGTTTTAATTTCGCCCCCGCGGACGAATGCGCAGCTGCCGAATCGGGCTGAGTGCCCGTCCGGTGACACGCCCATTCGCTTGCAGCGGCGCACGCCGGCCGGCCTGGAGCTGAAGTGGACCATTGCGTGGCCGAGCTGCCACTTTGAGCAGCCTTCGTGCTTGTTGGCTCGGGCATGCGCCTGGCCAAACCCAGGCCTGGACTGGACTGGCAGCGGCGGGCCCGGCCCGAGGCGGACTGCTCTGGCGGGCAGAGCTGGCGGAACCGGAGGGGAAGCAGTGAGGAGGCAATACAATAACCAGATAGACATACTCTGACTGACGGGGTTCTCAACTGAGCATCGAGCGAAGGAGCAGCGGCCAAAACAAGGGACAGCCACCGCCTTTTGGCTCTCTGACCATCGGCGGCGACACGAGCAGGGCAGCGTTGTTGCGAGGCTGGCTGGCGCACACACAAACACACTCATGGGAGCCCAGTTGTTAGTGGTAGTATGGTGCTTGTTGGACAGCCAGTCGCCAGTTTGATCGAGTAGTTGAGTGCTCAGGCGCAGTTTCAAGCAAGAAGAGGAGGAGGCAGAGAGTAGTAGGTTTGAGGAGAAAGAGGAGGAAAAAAGGGAAAACATTTTCAGGGTGCCGCGTCTGCTGATATTTTACGATCGCGAGCAGTCGCTAGATCTCCCGAGTGTGGCCAACTTTCGCTCACACGAGAACTCTCTTCACATTCGGAGCATCCGTTGTAACGCACAACGACGACGAAAACAAGAGTAGCAACCGATCGAGAAACATAGAGATTTTCCAGTTCAAGCGTCTCCAATTCACCAAGCGATCATCCATTTGACCAGCGAGCCAGCCAGACAGCTGACCAAGCAAGAGGGGCCAGCCTGATTTCCGGAGAGGGAAGATAGAAGGCAGCAAGTGGGTTCAGGTTGCATCAATCAAATTGACACCGAGCAAAAGCAGACGACACAAGACCAATTCAAGATGCCATCCGTCTACAACTACCGCCACGTCGAGTTGGACAAAGTGGGCCGCGGCAAGAGGTGAGTGGCCGGCCACCAACTGGTCCCCCTCCGTCTCATCAGCACCACTCAGAGGTCGCCCGTGCTTCTGCGGGGCTCGTCAAGAGTCTGTCTGAGTTCTTGTGTTCTGCCCCATCGCACGGGGACAATCTTTTGGCCCCAGTCTCAGTGCGGCGCATAGGGGCACGAGGCGGCGGCCCGCGCGTCAGTCGGGCAACGCGTGGGGGCACCGCCCGTGTTTCCGCCCAACTAGATTAGCCCGCGAGGGCACTGAGTAGTGGCCTTCCCGCGCGTTACGCCCATTCCGCAGTAGAGCTTCCGCGTCAGATCTTCAACCTCATCTAGAAAATCCTCCCCCTGAAGCTAACCAATTTATTCTCATTCTTTCCCCCATACCTAATCCATCGCAATTCAGAGTCATTCAGCCGCCCGGTGGCCAATCTGCCGACATATTTGGCCGCAGCGAGCAGGCCGGCGGATACTCGTCGGCCTCGTCGCAAGCGGGCAGCGATGTGGCCTCCTCAAGGATCCATATCGAGACCGACCAACAGTCGATCGCCTCGTCTAACCAAACCCCAGTGGACGGAGTTGTCAAGCAGCAGCAGCAGCAGCAGCAACTTGTCGCCGGGGGCCAAGTGTCGCCCAGCGGCAGTGTGGGCTCTAGTTTAGCTGGCGGCCAGCAACAGTCATCGGCCTCCTCACTGGTCGGGGACGCCTTCCAGCCAACCAGCGTGCCGGCGATGGGCCAGCAGCAGCAGCAGCAAATGATTCAGCAACAGAAGCAGCACCAATTGCTCCAACAGCAACAGCAGCAACAAGACGCCACCAGAACCCCAAAGAAGACCATTCCAGTGCTGAGACGCAATCCAATAACTGGAGAGATAATTGAGAATCCGGGCGAGCGTCAGCAGCCAGTGGTGAGGGTGCGCCAGCCGCCGGGCGGCCACTCGTCGGGAATCTTCTGATGACTGCTGGAGCTATTTTTTTTCACCCCAATTAGCACCTAGCAAGCTTTTTCCATCGACTGGGACCAGCAGAACTTGAGAATTCCAACTTGAAGAGACACAGGCGCATCCTTTTTGAACGACATGATCGACATGATCGACCCAAATCGATTGTGGATGAAATTGGACTCGGAAATTGCAAGTTTCAACTGAGCAAAATGCAAGCAAATTTTATCTTATACTTGACAGCGTTGCAGTAGGTTGCAGGGCTCCTCCAACATGCTTTGAAATCGAGGGACGACCCTTGGAAGTGCCTCATCATCAAACTCGGGCCCGAACAGTTTCGACGAGCGGAAACGAAGGCTGCTTGGCGTGGACTCTTTGGAGAACAAAAGTTACCAAAAAGAGCATGAAGAACGAGAAAACGAACAAACATCGACAACAAAGGTACTCTGGAGCAGAGGGAACCTGCGCCGCATAGACCTGGACACAAGACAAACAGACACAACACGCCTCTGATACGAGCGGGCATTCTTTTTGAGCATCCTCTAAAATGGAAATTCCACGCCCCCCTTTGAGCGTGAGCACTATTCTCCTTTCCAGGCCCGAACTCGGCCCAATTTAGACAGTCTAACAAGCAGCAGCAGCGGCAGCAGTAGCGGCTGGCCAAGGAGAGCGCATAGGGAGGCATACACACACACAATTACACACAGACACACTTAGATACACTTACACCGAGGAAACACACTTACAGATGGACACGGAGGACAACAATTAGACAGAGAGAAGAAAAATAAATAACAAAAAAGCTCGATCATAAATCTGTCTTAGTGAGACTTTGTTTCTGTCTTGAGGGTTTCTCTCTCTCTCTCTCTGTCTCTGTGGTGCTACAGAGCTCGTTCTGTATGGCCGACAATTTAAACTGAGACACTTAATGGCACGCAAATGGCCATTTAAGCTTAAAAAAGTGCTCCTCCTTGTCAAATATTTAGCTCCTTGCGTTCTCTAAGCTTTTTCTCAGCTTCTCTCTCTCCATGCTTCTGTCTAACTGCTGGCCCATTTGCATCCGCATCTTGGCTCCCCGTGGCAGCGGGACGGCATTGCTGCTCGTTGAAGCTGCACTCTGTTTTCCTTTGGCTAGCTCCAAATGGGTCTGTGTGGTGGTGGCCATCAGCTGGCAGTGTGCACTTTGCAGCTTGCAGCTTGCAGTCCGCAGCTAGTAGTCCCCAGAACTAGCTAGCAGTTCGAAGGAGCCGTCAGTCTCTGCTGAGGGAGAAGCCAGAGAGGCGCCGGATGGGCATTGACTTTCGCTTGAGGAGCTGTGGGGCAGAGTTGGTGGGCCGTTGCTTGTTAGCGGGCCGCATTGGCGAACTGGGCGCCAATTGTGTGTGGCCACACACAATTGGCAAGCCGGTGGTCCTAAGCTTGGGAGCTTGTGACTGAGTGAGAGAGTGAGACAGTGAGCGGCGCAAGTGGCAAATTTCCAGCAGCTTTTGGGTTGAGGATTTAGAATTTAGAATTGGGCATTGAGCGTTGAGCATTGAGGAGGAGAAAAGTGTTACTTGCGCGCTCGAACTGTGTGGCCCGCGAGGACAGTGTGTCCTTTGTTGGAAAGCAGTGGAGAGACAAGGGTGGAAAGGCAGAAGTGGAAAGAGAGAAGTGGAAAGGGAGCAACAAGTGGAAGCCAAATTGTTCTGCTGTCTCGCTGCGGCCGAAGTGGCTTGATTGGCCACTTCGGCCGCGAGCAGAGCGCAATAATAAGACAAGGGGAGATAAAGAAATTTACAACAACTTGTTTCATTCTTTTGGCTCTTTGGCTCTCTGACTGCCAGAGACACTGTTTGGCTCTCTGTGTGCTCCTTAGGTCTCGCCGGAGCTCTGCCTCAAGCTCTGCCTTTGGCTCTTTTCCTCGCCTTTTTCTTTTCCTTTTCCACCCAAATGGACAGCTCGCAGGCGGCCAGTGCACAGCTGTTCTGGCCGGCCGGCCAAAACAAAGGCGACCCAAAAGGCGCCGATTAGCAGCCGCCAGCGCCACGCAAATGAGCGGCCCAGGCGAACAATTCATCGCTCCTCTACACTGTTTTCTGGCCAAATGGGTCTTGGCGGCGCGCGGCTTTAATGCTGGCCAGCTTGGCGGGCGGAACAGGAGGCAGCGTGGAGGCAGAGCGGCGGGGACGAGCAGCGAGGAGGCTTGTCTCTGGTCTGGACGGCGGTGAGTTGGTGGAGGTTGTTTTTGTGGGAAAAGTGAGGCGTAATTTGCGAAAAATTGGGCAAAATTTTTGCAAATTTTTCCAAATTTCTGCAAATTTCTCTCCCAAATTTCTGCAAACTTCCGCAAACTTTTCTCAAAACTTTCGCAAATTTCGCCCCCAAAGAGGCGAGCTCGCATTGTGGACAGTCCTTGCCCTAAGGACGAAGACTGTCCAGGAAAACACTGTTAAGAAAAACACTGCTCAACCTCCAAGCTCTCAGCGCAGACACTCATGCGGGCCACTGTCTCTGGCGGCTGGTTGGGGCGCTGGTGCGCGTGCGTGCGTGTCGCCCTCTGCCAGTCGGCCTCTGTCACTCGGCCAGCACTTGTTTCGACGGCACTTGAGTGGAGCAAATTGCGAGTGGGCGCCCACGACACTCTGCAGAAGGGCCACTTCAGCTCCCGCGGCGCCAAGTGCCACTTGTTGGCCTGGGTGCAAGCCGCCAGCCAGAAAGGCCAGCAAGCTCTTTGCAGGCCAAAGAGGCGGAAAGACTTTCGATGATTTCCGCTCGTCCGTTCAGCTCGACAAAGACAACAACGGCAACAAACGTCGCCCACTTTACTTGCACCTAGACTACAACAACAACAATCTGCAAGTGTTGGAAGCCCGCAGAATGCAGAGTGGAAAATGGAAAATGGAAAATGCTCACTGCAGATTTGAGCGCGCCACTGCCGCACACAGTCTGCGAGGGCGCGCCCAATGCTTCCTCGCAGAGCTGCCCTCTTGCAGCCGCACAAGTGGGCGCCCTTTTCGGCCCTTTCTCGTCGCCCTCTTTCAGACTGCCTCTCAAAGAGCTAGTCTCAACAAGCTAGTCTCAAAAAGCTAGTCTCAAAAAGCTGGTCTCAACGAGCCAGCCTCGAGCAGCCCCCAAGCTCGAGACGGCCACTCAAGACGAGGGCCAACAACAAGAAAATAAATATCACACTCGCGAGCACATTCCATGCTCGCACATTACAATCATCATAATGATCTTAATTATAGCACTGCATGGATACAACAGCGCTCCCATTTGTTCCCATTCAAGCGGTTGAGTCAAGCCACTCACAAGCACGCTGAGTGGCCAGTGGCACATTCGGATGTCTGCCCATTGAGCTGCATTGAAGGCAGCGGAGAGCAAGCGAGTGGCCATTGCTGGCTCCTTTTCCATAATCGTTTCCCCTGCAACCAGCTCCTTTGCAGCGGCGCCAAGTGGTCTTGTTGAAATGGCGCTCAGCTCGATGGCGGCGAGCTGAGCCAGTGGGCCAGTTTGGGCTTTGCTTCTACTTTTCGGCCAGAGACTAGCTTTGCAGTTTGCCCACAGGCTGCCCAAAGGGAGGACGAGCTGGACGGAAGGGAGCCAACAAGGCGGATAAAAAAAAGAGATTTCTCTAGCTGAAGAGGAGGAGGAAAAGGCAGAGAAGAAGCTGGCCAAATATGAGGGTATTTGGGCTCATTAAATGGCGTTTCACTTGTCCATTTGAGTTTTGAATAATTTGTTAGCAACTTTTCACTTGGGCCGCGTGTTTGCCGCAAGCGACCAAATGCAGTGTGCCATTCCAATGCACTATTCCAATGGGACAGACTGTAATGCATTTCACTGCACACTGCACTGCTGCATTGGCCTGCACTGCACTATTCCAACGCACTATTCCAGTGCACTATTCCAATGGGCTGCAGTGCAGTGCAGCTAAGCATTGGCGTGCGGCGCTGCTCTGCTGCCCATTGGCCCAGAAGGCAGACGAGCAACAAGTGTCGCCCGTCTCTTATCAGTGTATCAGACTACTGCTACTTTGTTGCCGCCACCATTTGCCTCCATTTGGCTCCACTTTTATCTCTTGACTTTCCTCCAGATTAAGCGCCCCCATTTCGCCCTAAGGCTCCCGAGGGGGAGCCCTCCGAACGAGCTAGACAAATCCAACAGACTTTCCCTTTCGCCCTGGGCTCCCTTCGGCCTTTGCCTTTGGTGTGGCCAAAGCGAAAGGCCCATTTGGGAGGAAACTGGAGCCGAAAGTGAGCCTGTGGCACCTGAACATTGATCGGCCGAGCGGTATTTGTGTCACCGAGCTCGTTTGGAGCTCGCTGCTGCAAATGAGCCGAGGGCAAAAGTGGGCTCGCAATTGCGCTCGCTCCATGCAAATGGCAAGCGCTCGATCGGCCGAGTTTAGCCTCAGACAGAGCTCAGTCTCGGCCAGAGCTAAGCGTGGAGAAAGCCGAGCGTCGACAGAGCTGAGGATTCCCAAATGGATCGATTGGAGATTTGAGATCTGAGAGAGAGAGAGAGTGTGTTGCAAGAGTTGCTGGCAGTTATTTGCAGTTGTTGTGTGCAGCTTCACTTGCGGCAGCCAAGCAATTTGGCAGCCAAAGCGGCGCTTGTGGCTGGCGTCTTTGTTGTTGTTGTTCTTGTTTCTCTTGCCGCTCTTGTTTCGCCACTTTGCCGCTCCTTAGCCGCCGTCTAACTAAGTAAATTAGCGCCGAGCAACAAAGTAACCGGCCATTTGCCGTTCCCCATGGGCAAGCAGGCCAGCCGGCCCTTAGAATGCACAGAGAAATGCACAGAGAATGCAGAGAAATGCAGAGAAATGCACAAATCCTCAGCTCGCAAATCGGGACCACTTTCTCCCCAAGCTAGTCTGCAACTCCTGCAATTTCTCCACTGGCTCCAATGGCGCCCTCGAGCTTAGGGCGCCACAGTTCGGGCGCGTTCGGCGAGCTCGCCAGGCCGAGCTCGAGCCGCTCCATTGGCGGCGGCGGCCGCAAAGGATGCGGCTCGTTGGCTCTGTTCTGAGCTGAGGGCTGAAGGCTGAGGGCGCTCGGCCTGAGCTGAACCTTTTGAGTGGCCTCTCCAAAGCCAGAGCTTAGGGCGGCCAAATTGGATCGCTTTCCTCGAGGCGCACAAATTGGCGCAATGTGCGCACTGGGCTATGGCCAAGCAACAGTGAGCGCGCACAGCAGGCCTGTTGCGTGCGCGTTCTTCTGCCGGCTCGCTGGAGACTGTCATCGGACGGTGAATAGACATTCCCTGGCGACCAACAGTTTCATCTAGTCTCCAGTGGCTCCAAAGTTGGCTCCTCGAATTCTTCCCCAATTCTTTGCGCCAAACTCGGCAAATTTGGCTCTTTCCGGCGCAGCAAGACTGCAAAAACCCGTAAGAAAATGCCATACTTGCGGCCACATCTCATCCTCACGCCGCCCCGGCCCTTAGCTGCGCCCTCACACTGGCTCTGTGGCGCCTTAGCGTTGCGTGCCTTGCTGATGAGTCGGCGCCGGAAGTGCACACTGTCTGCGGCGGCTCATCCGAATGTGGTGCACGCGCGTCCTTTGGCGGTGGTCTAAGCGGGTGCTTAGCTTCCAAGTGCCGGCGACTGGAACTGGAGCGGCCAGTTGCCTTTCTCGCACCATTGCCGAGCTCCAATTTGCGACCGATTTGCGGCAGCCGAACGTTTGGCATTTGCCGCGATAACAAATGGCCCTGCAGAGGCGGCAAGTGGTCGCCTGTGGCCGCCTGCTCGCCAGCTCGCCCGAATTGGCCCAACGCAATCGGGCGAGCGCGCCAAGTGCACGGCACACCTAAGGGCCGGCCTGCGAACGGTGCGAGTTTCCATTAATTGAGATGCACGCAAGCAGCTCGCGCGCAAGCACCTCAGGCACGAGCACACTGTGCTTGCGCTTTGCCTCTCTGCTTTGGGCCGATCACAGTCTGCGGACTGCAGAGAAAAGCAATGCGAAAATGCAATGGAAAAATGCATTGCAGTGCTTTGCTTTGCTTTGCTTTGCTTTGCTTTCCTTTGCTTTGCTCTGCAATGCAAAGCCGCACACTGTGACCGGCGCCCATTGGGAAGCCCATTGGGAGCGCCGCCGGCGCCACCGAGCTCTCTGTGGCGTTGGAATAAAATCGGGGAATAGCCGAATTAAAAGCGGCCAAAAGTTGCTCACAACAAGCACAAGAAGCGGAGAGTTTTTCTTTGCCCAACTTGCGCCAAGTTGCGCTCCGATGATTGTGTTTGGCGGCCAAATTTATTGAATGACCGTTTTGATGCTCGTTTTGCTCGCCCTGGCCCGCTTTTCGCTCCTGCTCTTGCTCATTTTTGCCTCCTTCTATCTCCTCTTCTTCCTCCAAACTGGCCGCCCCAGTCAGCCAGCGTCTGTCCTCGAGGCTTGGCGAGGCCATTTCATCGCCATTTCATTCGTTGGCCGATCGTGCTCGTGCAATGCTGGCCACTGGCAGCCCAGCGCTCACTGCTCACCACTGCTCGCAGTCGCCTTGACTTTTGCCAGCGAAAAGTGGCCCAAAGTTGGCCAGAAGCCGGACGGAGGAAACGAGATCGGCCAGAAGGCGACCTGTTGAGTTGGCCGCTCGGTCCAGTTGGCGCTTCTGCGAGTGGCGTGGCTCTGAGTCGTTTGTTTGGCGAGCGCGGCGCTGTGCCGCACAGAAGTTGCGGAAAACGCACAGGAATCACACAACGCGCACAACTCGCGCACAGCGCGCACAGAATGGTACACGCAGCTTAGGGCCACTGTGCGCACTGTGCGCCGCGCGCTTAGATGAAGCTCGCACGCTCGCACAGCCAACCGGCCACTGCAGAGCGGCCGCGCGTGGCTCCAGATTTGCCTAATGTCTTGCCTCGTCTCGGCCGGCCTGTCTCGCTCGAGAGGGCGACTCTCCCGCCCGCCTCCCGCGGCTGCCCCTCCGCTTGGGCTGCAAATATTTCCCTTCCAAGCAAGTCTGCCGCACTTCTGCCGCATTTCCGCTGCAAATCGGCGCCCGAAAAGAGCTCGCCGGCCAAATTTGATTATCATCTTTTCTCCATCGACATCTCGCCAGCCACCGACCCTTCTCGGCCGCGCTCGCCAGCTCGCCAGCTCGCTAGCTTGCTGGCTTGCTGGCTTGCCAGCTCGCCGTCCAACACTGCTAGTCGAGCCAGTCTGGCCAGTTGGCCGTCTTGCCGAGGGGCGTGCCTGGCGCTGGAGGAGCCGCCGGCGGTCGCCCGTGCGAGCAGGCCGATCGGGCGGCCAGCTGCTGATGGCTGACAAATGGCCACTTTGCAACCGGCACGACTGGCCCTCCTCCGCCCGATTGGCCAACTGGGCGCCGAGCACAGTCTATCGGCGGCCGCGAGTGATGAGCGCAGCCGCTGGGAGTGTGTGTGGGATGTCCGGGAGCTTGCCATTGGCCAGCAGAGCATCATTGAAGCAGTGCATCATTGAAGCATCGGTGCATCGGTGGAGCTGGTGAGAATGCTGAAACTGCTTGGCGGCTCGTTAAGTTGGCAGAATAAAGGGATATTGGATGGCCGAGTGAAGAATAAAGAATAAAGGAGCCAGATTGGCCGCCGGGAATTAGCGGTAACTGGCGAGCGAGCGGCCAAGTGGGCCACTAACAATCTGGAGCAGCGTCTCTCTTTGAAGCTCTCAAGCTGAAGCTGAAGCTGAATCTGAATCTGAAGCTCAAGCTCAAGCTTTGGTTGGGGAGCGGCCAAGTAGCCAAGTTGCCAAGTTTCCAAGTTGCTGGCAGATTTTCCACATGCCAATTTGAAAGAGTTCCTCTCGCTCGAGGCGAGTGAGACGTTTGCATCTCATTGGGCCGCTTTGCATCTCTTTGCATCTTTTTGCATCTTGTTAGCGGTCGGCTCACGCCGGCCGGCCATTGTTGCGCGCCTTTGTTGTTGCCCAGTGACGAGCGGCTGGCCACTGCTGCAGGGTTACATTTACAGCCGCACACAAGGGCCAAAAGTAAGATAACAAATTTCTATCCGAAACTGCGCAAAAATGTAACCTTACTTTTGTCGCGCACTGCACACTGTCTGCGGCCGGCCGAGCGTCGCCCTGCAGACTGCAGACTAGTATTGGAGCGAGACGGGCGGCCTCACCGTGAGGCTCACTTGCGGCTCACAGGCGAGCTTTTTGGACCAACGGCGCGTCCAACTCGCCGGCCCAAGACAATGGATTGAGCCATCAATTTGCGGGCACGCGTCCAGGAGGAGCAAGGCCGCCGGACAACAATGAGCGGGTGGACCGTGAAAAGGGCACCTCGGCCCAGTTGCGGCCACTCTCGAGTGTCATTCGGGCGCTCCAGCTCAACACAGTGGCCAGTCTGCAGCTCGGCCAGGTGCGTGAGAGACGCCTGAGCGGCAAAGTGAGGGCCTGGCGGGCGACTGTGTGTCGCGCACTGGAGCCGGCGGCGCAACATGGGACCGGATTTGGCGGCTTGCGGGCCGGCATTGCGGAACTGCAACTGGGCTTGGGATTGGCGTTCGGGCTCTGGATTGGGATTGGAATTGGGATTGAGATTGGGCTTTGGTCGTTTGGTCGTTTGGGCCGAGCTCGAGATTGGGATTGGGATGCGGCCGATTAGGATTTCGAGCGAGGTCGGCGCCGCTCTGGAAGCTCGCCTTCTGGTCCAGTTTCTCGGGCTGCTCTCAGCGCGCCGACCGCAGGCAGCCGTCCATTACATGCTCCGCTAAGCTCGCCGAGCGGAGCTTGCGGCCGAGCTTGGCGCCGAACTCGAGCTGGAAAGCTGGAGGGCGAGCAGAGTTAGGCCGCCGCGACGCATTGTTTGCGGCCGGCGTGAACTGGCAGCCGAGAGGAGAAGAAGACGAGGACGACGGACGAGCCTTAGCTCGGGCCGCGTTGCACGTAGAGCCACTCGGGCCGGAAGTGGCCCGCGAGAGACTGTTGATTTTGGACGCCAAGGTGCCAATTTTTGGCCTGAGTGGAGTGGCTGCCGGAAGAGCGGCCTTTGGAGGGGGCTGAGTGGCGGCGGGTCGTGCGGGCTGCTGAGAGTTGCCGCGAGCTTCATGTTCGAGCTTGATATTCGGACGGCGCGAAATTGAGTGCCCAAATTGAACGATCGTCCGCCGAGACAAAGGGCAACGAGTGGCCGAGGGGCAACAGGCGACAGGCGCTGAGAGCGTGCACTGCAGACTGTATGCCGCACTGTGCACCATACGCCAAAAGTATGGTGACAAATTTCCGTGCAGCGCTATGCGAAAATGTAACCGTACTTTTGACGCACACCGTGCACTACAGACTGTATTCCGCACTGCGCGCTGTGCTGCACGAGCGCCAACTCGAACGCGCGCTCGCACCGCACGACGCCGGCCGAAGACTAGCCCCGCCCGCACGCAGCCCACCGGGCGGCCTTGTCGTGCGCGAGCCACTCGAGCTCGCCAAGCTCGCCGCTCGCCTGCCAAGCTGCCCTCTCTGCTCGGCCTGAGCTACCGGCGTCCATAACTTACAGACTGTATCTAGTTACAGTCTAGTTAAGCCTCCCCCACAGGCGCGCCCTCCAGCTCCAACCTCCAGGGGCCCCAGCTTCTCGCCAGCCAGCCGCTCGTCAGGCCGCCACTTCCGGGGGCCCCGGGCGCTTCCGGGGGGCGTTCGGAGCAGGTCGGCGCGTGCCAGTCGAATGGGCGAGCTGCCCGACGAGCCAGAGCTAAGGACTGGCTGCCAAGAGGGCGAGGCGGCCGGCTGGCGGCGAGTGGGCGAGTCTGCTTCGAATCGATTGGGCTGCAGAGTGAGGAACAGGTCCAATTGGCCAAATTGGCCACTCCAACGGCCCAGTGGGAGTCTGTGGGCCGAGTGGAAGTTTGGAGGAGCAGCGTGGAAGCGAGTCTGAGTTTGAGTGCCAGCCGAGCGGCCAGCAAGTGGCGTCTAGCTGGCGCGCGTTTAGCCCTTAGGTCGAAATTGTTTCCTTGGCCGCGCTGCCAAAGGCTCGCCTCTAGCCTTTCCCATGGCGCTTTAGGTCAAATTGACGGTGACGAACGAGCTTGAGTTTGAGTTCTCTCTTTCCACTTTGGCTCCACTTTCCAGTTGCCAGCAGTTGAAGCTTTCCAACTTTCCAGCTTTCCAGCTTTCCAACTTTGAGCCATTTGAGGAGCTGGAAGCTTGGAGCTCGAAAGAGTTTCACCGCTTGCCATCCGCCCGCTGCATTAGAGGCGAAAGTGGTTGCCTGCTCCACCATTTTTTGCCCCTTTTCTATGCTTTCCATGCCGGCCGAGTGAGTGATGTCTTGTTTAGAGAGCTCTCTCCCTCGGCCCTTAGGTGCGGCGCTTCCAGTGCGAAGGCTTGCCGCTTCCACTCCGAAGCTGCTCTTTGGAAATGGCGCCTTTCGCGTCCATTTTTTCTCTCCCGCCGCGAAGCAAATGCACATTTTGTAACACTTTCTCCTCAACAACAACAAGCTGAGCGAGTGCACAAAACGCACTTTCACTGCTCCCAAACACACTCTCTGGCCCAACACTCCAAAGCTCCCCTCTGGCCGCTCTTCTGGGTCTCTGTGTGATCTTCTTTGTCCGCCCAGCCTTTAGGTTTACATATACACTCTCCAGTGGAGCTCCCAAGCGTCTCTTTTGCTCGAGTGAAAACTCTTCCTTTTCTCTCCTTTCAGATCCAGCAGCTCTGCCTTTTCTGCTTTCTCTACCAGAGACACTAGTCTGCAACAAGAAACTGCAAACTGAAGCGGCCAACTGCCGGCTGAATGGCCACTCAAGACTTGAGGAAGACTCGCCTCAAAACATCCTTAGCTCCAGTGAAAGGCCACCGGCGCTCTTTTGTGGGCCCGCCGAGTGGGCGCACAAAGCAGATGCCTCCAATTCCAATTCCAATTCCAATTCCAATTCCAATTCCAATTCCAGTTCCACATCCAGTTCCAGCGAGCCCAATTAAACTCGTGATTTCCGCTCTCTTCCTGTTTGGCTCGCCGAGACCAACTAACAAGCAGTGTAAGTGCGCCAAACAGTCACTGGCTGGCTGGCCAAAGGAAGACTGTCTGCCGCGCTCGCTCAGTGTGTGTCACTGAGGCGTCCTTTGTGTGCTGGCCAAAGGCTGACAAGACAAGTGAAGTGAGTCGCTCGGTGGCCAAGTGCTCCCCTTTGACGACACGCAGGCGAGCGGGCCGATCCAATTGGATTTGGCTCGCTCGCGCCCAATTGCACGCTCAGCAGACTGGAGACTGGAGACTAGAGACTAGAGACTAGAGACTGTCTCTCTCTATGGAGACTCCACTCTTTCCACTCGCCAGGGAGACTCTCTGAACACAGTCTAGCTCCACACTCGTGCCGCCTAAGAGCGACAGACAGTGTCCAAAGTGTGCAGTCCAAGAGTGCACTTCGTCTTGGCAAGCGGCCCGCAAAGAAATGATAATAATAAAGGCAAGTGTAACCAGCGCAGGAGACACAATGAAAGCGGGAACACCCCGGAGACAGTCCTCCGCTCTTCTCGGATCTTTTTGTTCAAACTCCAAGCTGGATTTGCGGCGAGACAGCCAGCGGGCAGCTGGCACCTGTTGCGTATCGTTTGTTGCAAATCGGGCGCAGTCGTGCCGCTCTGCATTGGGGCCTGCGAGTGTGCGTCAGTGTGCGGGAGACTGTCTGCGGTGTGCAGTGTGCATTGCGCGTCAGAAATAGGGTTACATTTGTGCGCCGCCTTGTACAGAAATTTATCACCTTACTTTTGGCGGATAGTGAGCAGCGTGCAGTGTGCGGCCCAGCTCCACGGCCAGTCCTAAGGAGCCCACGCCGGGCGGACGCGAGCCGCAAAGAGCCCACCCCGAAGAGCAACAAGTGGCAACAAAGTGAGCCCACGGACAGCAAACACACATACACTCCACCACACACACTCTCTGGCCGCCGCAAAGCCGCCGACACAGGCCATTAGCGGCCGCCAGACTGTCCGCGGCCCATCCGGCGCTTGTCCTCTGCTGGCCGAGTTGTTGTATCATAATGACATCATCACACACAGCGCGTCACAAGCAGCCCCGTTTGTCTATCTTGTGAGAGCGAGAGAGAGACACTCTCTGGAGGCTCTTTCTCATTCTAGTTTGCTTCAGCGTCTGCCTGTGAGCCTCCTGCTCACACAGACAGAGGCCCGCCGACTGATGCCAAACAGTTGGGCATAAGTTGCTCTTGGCAACCTTGCCGCAAATTCAGAGTGCAAATGAATTGTGCGCCAGATCGTAAAGTGTCCAAGTTCAATGGAATCCGCTGGCACGATCGATTGTTTCTCGCTAAAAAGCAGCCCTCAGAAAGGAACTCGAGACAGCCTCTGCTGCTGCACACAAACACAGTGGCTAACCGCTGACTTTGCCAGTGCTGCAAATGTGACGCCACACAGACAGAGACAGAGACAGAGACAGAGGCTGACACTTGGCCACTGAGACACGAGACGAGCTTGCGACCGCCGCCAACTGTCTGCCTTCTCTGAAATGGTGTTTCTCGCTGGGCCGCGTGCTCAGACTTGCCTCAAAGAGGCTGCAGGGCAATGCAATGGCTGGCCAATGAATTTCTGGCTGCAGCAGCTCGCCAACTCGCCGCCAAGGCGCCGCCGTTTGCACACAGAGAGACTCTTTCCAGAGGAGTGCATCTTGTGCAATACCATTTCACCATTCGAGCAATTCGTCGTTTCGACACTCAACCATTTGCAGCTTGCTTCTGCTTAGAAAGCTGCCGCTGCTGCTGCAAATGGTGGCCAAATTTCAATTCCGATTCGAGAATTGTTTGAAGGACAAATTGTGGAGTGGCGAAAAGAGGCGGCCCTTCGAGAGTGTGGCCCAATGAAGGTCCGTTGCGAGTGGCACTTGGCCCGAGCGAAAGGAGCAACTCGTTAGTGAGTTGGTGAGTGTGTCTGGGGCTGGGGCTGCTTGTCGTCGCTTGCGGTCAGAGTGGCCGCATCAGACTGGGAGCATTGGCGATCGGGCGGCGATACATTACAAGTGGAGTGTTGTTGTTGTTGTCAGTCCTCAGTGCTGTTGCGCTTGAGTGGAGTGCGCGCCCCTTTTGTGCGCGCTCTGTAAAGCCGCCCCATTGGCCAACAATAACACAGACTGCATTGGATTTCTCTGCACTGCACTCCATTGCATTTCACTGCACTGGCACTGCACAGTGCAGTGCATTGCGTGCCCTTAGGTCTTAGGTCTGGCGCCGCTGGCGACTGGATTGCAGCCTTGCAGCACCCTGAAAAGCAGCAGAATTGGCGAGAACAAGGACCAGGTGAGATAAAACTCGAAAAGCTGACGACTCATTGTTGTCCTCAGAGCTGAAGAGTTTCTGCTCTCCAGCTCCAACTCGGCCACTTGTTGCGCCACTCCACTCGAGCTCGTGGGCCGCGTGCTCGCCTCCTTGGGGCGCCCCGAGGACACCACTCGGCGCCCCCTCGGCCGCCCCACTGCAGTGTGTCTCGGCGGCAGTCCCGAGGGGGCAGAGTCGGCCGGAGTGAGCGCGCAATTTGGAGCCAGATCGTCGGGCCGCTCGAGTGACGCCGACGAGGAAGCAGAATTTGGCGTTGGCTGGAAGGCTGCAGGTACAGGTGCGTGCAGAAGTTAGTTGTGGAAAGTGTAGAGGTTGTAGAGGTTGTAGAAGTTGTAGAGGTTGAGATGGAAATGGAAATGGAAATTGCGGGATGAGGCGACTGAGGAGCTGCTGCCAGTGGAGCTGAGGCTGAGTCTGAGCCTTAGAGCGCGACTGAGAGCGAGACCGAGGCCGAGAATAGACGCGCGAGCAAGAGTGAGGCGCACAATCATCATAATGGTAATAATAATAATAATAATAATAATAACCATAATAACAAGCGGCGCAATTTTATATGCCGCCAGAGCGAGCCCAGTGCGACTGGGCGTCCCAGTCCCAGTCCTAGTCTCAAGCTCAGTTCTAGTCCTAAGCTCAAGCTCAGTTCTAGTCCTAAGCTCAGTCTCAGTCCCAATCTTGCGCCATTTCTACTCTCGCTCGTCGCCCAAAAGGCAGCCGAAATGGCAAGACGCTCGGAGCTGAAGGCGGCCGCTCACTAGCTCGCCTAGCTCGCCAAGCTCAAAACTCGCTGCCCGCCCCGCCCGCTGTCTGGACGCCGCGAGTGGCCAACAGCAACAACGCCGCTTCATCATCGGCCGTCATCGGATGCAAACTTCATCCAGGCGCCATTTTATGGTCGCCGCCTCCACCTTTGCGGCTCATAATCGGCCCGCCAGACTGGGACAGGCTCAGCCCAGTCTCGGTGGGCCTGTGATTCAAATTCGCCAGAGATTGCCCGCCGCTCGTTCTTCTTCCAGCAGCCGACTGCAACCTGCCTCCTCCTTCTTCTTCTTCCTCCACTCTCTCACTCGCTCGCTTGCTGATCATCGGGCCACGCGCCTCGCTTGTCCATCAAACAAACTGGCATCCAAATGAGCCGCTGCATCAAATGATTGCTTGAGAAACAACGACACTGCCCTCTGCTGCTCAACCGCCAAGGCTCACAAACAAAAGCCGCCTGTTAGCGCCACTCTCCACTCGACTAGGCGGCCTTTCCGGCGGCCAACTGGCCAACTGACTCACTGGCCGCCTGACTCACTGGCCGACCACTTGCTCAGCCGGCCCACAAAGGCCCGCTACAATGGTGAAAGCGGCCAGTGCAGTCTCCCTCTGGCGCCACCCTGCCCATTGGCGCGCCGGCCGGGCGATAATAATAATAATAACAACGAGCGGCCGACGCAACAGCGCTCACTGCCCACCGGCCACTGCTCGCCCTCCGCCCAATGCGCCTCTCTGGCTCGAGAGGGGTGAGCAAGGGGCGGGGGCGTGGCGCGGGCGCGACCGAGCGCGTGTGGGCGGCGCGCGGGCAGCGAATCGGGCCGCGCGCTCCAATGGGCTGCGCGCACTGGGCCCGAAGCGGCGGCGGGCCAGCGCGCGCCCGCCGCCCTAATCGATGGAGGGCCGTGTACTGTGTAAGTGCGCGCTGCCGATGCACTCCCTCGGCCCGCATTCTAAGCCCCTCCACTTCCGACCGAGCGAGAACAGGTAGGCAGATAGATAGGCAGATAATCAGATGAGAAGACTGGCGGCCAGCACGCAGAGATAATTAGTGCCCGGCCTGTGCACCGTTGGCCGGCCGGAGCGCGCCCGACGTGTCCATCTATCCATCTTGCCCATCCGCAGCTCAATCCCTTCATTTCTCCTCTCCTCTTTCCTCCTTCTTCTCCTTCTTCTGCTTCCTCTCCTTCTCCTTCTTCTCCTCCTCGTCGCCACTCGCCACCAGCAACTGGCCAGCCAGCAGCCAGCAGCCAGCAACTAGCCAGAAACTGAACAGCAAGCAGCAACCAGCAGCGGCCAGCGCCCGTCTGCTGCTAATATCGGATTTTATCGTCTCTCTCACATTACCAACGCATGACGGTCGTGAGTCAACAAGGTTCTTGGGTCTGGCATGTTCGCCAAATCGTATTCTTATGATTCTTATGATTCTGCTCGCTTATTTTTCTGGCCGCAGCTGAGGGCCGGCGGAAGGAGAGCTGAAAAGCACAACTTGGACAACACAGAGTCACACGAGCCGCTGGCCCAACTTCGGCAAAGTGTTCGGGCTTTCTGCTTTCGGCCCTAAGGAGAAAAACAAAAACCTTTCCGGAGGCTAAGCTAAGGAGGGAGCCAGTCGTCCAGTGCGCTCGTCAGGCGCAAATTTTCCCCCCAAAGGTGATGAGCCGCAGCTTGTGAGCGGGCAAAATGATAGAGTCCAGCCGAAATGGAGGAGAGTGTTTCGGCTTTACTTGCGGCCGAGTTCTAGACCGTCGTGTGTGTATCTGTGTGGAAATTGGAGGCAGAAGAAGAAGAAGTTGGGGAGAAGAAGAATTGGAAGAAGTGGAGGTGGAGGAAAAACAACAGGCCATTAAGCAAACATGCAAAATGCTTCAAGCCGATGTTCTATTATGATTAGGGAGCTGCAAGATCCTGCACACTTACTGCCCTAAGGAGGAGGAGGCGCATTTTCTAATGTCCAAAGTTGCTGAAAGAGACCTGCTGCGGCCCAATGATGTGCCACAACACACAGACTGTCTCTATTCCATTGTGTTCCTTTTCCACTACCACCAACTACTGACGAGCTTGGGAAAGACCAGCTTCTTCGGCTACACTGCGGCCAAGTTTCCAAGCCCCAACTGGTCGTCGTCGTGCTGCTGGTGGCCGCCTGTTGACTGCTCGTGCAACCACAACAACACCAGCCGAGCTCATCTCATGTGTGACCTGTTGTTCTGTTGTGGTCGCTTGTTACAGCCAACAGGGCGCCAGCAGCAGTCTCTCTCTGGCTCTGGAAAGTCGAAAGTCTAGCCAAAGTCGAGCACCGCTGCGGCTTGGCTCCAGTTGGGCGGCAAGTGCTGCTGTTATGGTAACTACATAGAACAACATTGCATTAGTGCTCCATCAGGCGGAAAGCAGTAAAGCGCCAACCTCTACCAGCGAGCAGGCCCTTCGAGCTGAGAAGAGTGCACCAGCCGGCCCTTAGGGCCACTCTGCAGCTAGCTCGGTTTACTTCATTTCACTTTAACTTAAACTTTAGCTTTAGCTTTAACTTACTTCGCTTCACTTTACTCCACTTGCACACTCTCGATCTGGGTGGCCAATCAGGACTGCCTGCCGGCCAGTGGCCGGCCTGAACACTGGCCTGAGCAAATGAACAAATTGTTTCTTTTCGCACACCAAAAGCAGGCGCCAATTTTGACAATTGCCCATCAATGGGCCGGCCAACTCCGGTGGCCAATAGCTCGCCAATGGTTAGCCGCCGATGCTTCCGCCGCCGACCACTAGCTCACCACCAGCTCACCACTAGCTCACCACTAGCTCAGAGCTTGAGAGAAAGCCAGCGGGAACAATCAGAGCCCAGCTCCTGCACGGACAAATATTGACAAAACTTTCCACTTCCAATCGTCCACACTTCGTCTACTGTCTTTGTTTATCTAGCCATCTCTTGCAAGTCGGCAGCAAATTTGACACTCTGCCTCTTCTTCCACAGACAAGGAGAACTCTCTCGTTGGGAGTTCTCCTTGTCTGCTCAAAGACCAACGAGTCGGCCCCCGTCGGAGAAAAGTCGCTCTTCGCGCCTCCTTCGTCTAGGTGTGATCTAACCACTAGATGGAGTCCTCGGGGGAGATATACTGGGGCTGCAAAGTGGCTGTTGGGATGCCTATTTCTGGACTTGGCACACCTCCGGGAGGCCTGCAAGGTTCCTCACTGGGTGGCCAGTGGTTATGGGCTCTGCTCGGGAGGCAATATGGTGCAAAGAAATGTATTGGGACAGACGAATGAATCATTGGGACGATGGAAATGGTCGTTAGACGAGAGGGAGGCAAAGATAAACAATGGCGCCCCTCTGCTTCTCGTCGGCTGCTCTCTGGAGGGCTCAGGGGCGGCGCCACGCGGGCATTTGGGGAAACACACAGCCGACAGCAGTGGATTTGCCAACGAGCTGAGGGCAGCACAATTCCCTCCTCACTTGGCGCTCCCTCTGCTGCCAGTTTGGGCCTGGCATCCAAGTGAGAGAGACAGTCTGTCTGCCTTTGCCTGCCTTTCGTGCCGATCGCGTGCTCTCTCGCTTCCCTTGCTCCAGGATTTCTGCCCCATTCAGCCTCACAGAAACTGGTCGCGCGTCGCCTTTTGCTCCGATCTCTTCCCTCTATTGGCAATTCACGCACACACACACACATGTCTGTTGTCTGTGTGTCTCTCAATCTCTCTCTTTCTCTTTGTCCGTCTGTCTGCCCGCTTGTCTCGCTCTCTCTAACATTGAAAGCCCCAGCTTTTGCGCCTGGTCTCCCCCAAGGGATTGTTCGCGCATGGCGCCTGATAGTTGGCAAAAAATACTCTCTTGCCACCCCACTCCAAGTGAAAGGCTCCAACCATACAACAATCTATCAAACAGCCCATATTCCTCATCCACCTATCTTAGAAGGCATCATTAAGCTAAATTAATCCTTCAAGCGCCCCCATCCCATTCAATACATTCTAATCTATCTATGACTAATATAACTTAGTTCTATTGACCAACATCTTCATACCAAACACAATCATTTCAGTTCTCTTCTCCAAATCCAAAACACCAACAAAGCCCCAAAATGGACTTGACATACATTGAATCAAGTATCGAACAAATGGAGGATTATATTGGGGAACCTGGGGGCCAGCAAAAACTTATTGAGGTCCTTGAAAATATTGGCGGTGTCCGAGTGGGACGCAATTGGTCTAGGAAAACAATGGGCTTTGGCATGAAAACAAGCATCAGTGAGGAAATACAAAAGGATGTTCTCATTAAAGAGTTGCCGCCAAATTATAAGAGATTATTGAGAAAATTAGCCGAGGAATTAGTCATTAAAAGATCTAGAAGGAAGTTGGAGGAATTGATGACTGGACGTGGCACATCAATAATACAACACCTATTATTTGTACTAAAAGTTAGATCAGATGAATTATGCGATGATGTTGTCAAACGTTGCATTGAGATCATATTCGGCAATGAGGAGCTAACAAAATCTATCGTGACAAACTCTGTCAGCGCTTATCTAGTTGAAACTATCATTCTAGTTGCATCTGAATCTAGATTGAAGAAGATTTGGTCAAAACATTTGAAAGGAAAATTAGAACCCATGTGGCAAGATGATATTGCGAATTTTGTTGTTCAACGGCTCATAGATGCTGCCCAAACTGAGGAATTATTCAATGAGGTCACAGGCGAGATACATCCTAAATTAGCAGATATATTCAGTTTCAACAGGCCTGGTATCGGTGTTTGTTTAGCTAAAGCATGTATAAAATACCCATCAGCTCAAGAGAAACTTATTGATGCACTGATGTCCGCTTACTACCTCACCGAACCAAGAAAGAAACAATATCTCGTTCCATTGATGCTATTCACTGATCCAGCGAAAGGAAAAGAAAAGGGTTCAGAGGTCTGGCTTCATGGATCCCTCATGTTACAATACATATTCCGCTACAAAAATACTTACGATGTATCAAAAAGTTTCCTCGTCCTAGATCGTGAAGAATCCATCACTGTTGCCACTGACAAGAGTGGCAGTCATGTGGTTGAATCATTCTTACAATCTGAAACTGTTCCAACAGCCTCGAAAAATGAATTCGTCAACAAATTGATGGGATGCTATTCAATACTGCAGCAAGACCGATTTGGTACCCGTATAGTAGACCACTTGATGAATAACGGAGATAGTGCCCTGAAAGAGAAAATAATGGAGGAATTGTGCAAGCCAGCCCCGATCGGCGCCATCGGAGCACCCCGTTACACGAATCCGGGTCCGATGGGCAGGTCGAGCAACCATCACAGAAGTGACCATGGGCCCTACCGACATCATCATGGTGGTATGGGCGGTGGTAACACATCCTATGGCGCACGTCGACCTTATAATCAGCATGGAAGTTATAATGGAGGTGGAGCCTGGCGACAAGATCTTAAAAGACATCGTGATAATGATGACTACAAAGAGAGACCCAGCAAGAGGTCCTACAACCATAATCCATATCATAAGCGTGACGATTATCCCTCAAAATACAGGGACTAAGTTTGGAATCAACAGAAATCATGAAGAGGAACTTACGAAGAATAACTAGACTAGTTGCACATTGAACAACTTTAATCTATTCTCACGTTTACTGGTAGTTGGAAGAACCCATCAGAGCTTGAGCTTGCTCATTTGCTTCACAAAACATTTGTCTGTAGCTTTGCGGTTCCACTCATCATCAACCTCATGGGCAGATGGATCACCGGAGCTCCAGGAAGGTTCTCCTAGAACAGGTGCTGTATTCCCGGTCACCAGTTGAAACTCAGAAAGGAGCTCGGTCTGGCGTTTGTTGCAAAATTCGAGATGAAGCTCCATTTTTCCGGCCTCCACTATGTGACTGGTGTCATACTCACACTTCAAGAGGGCGCCTTTCCTGAATTTGTCGGCGTTTCTATCTTTACAATTGTTACGATGGTTTACTATGGATCGCTCGGCGCATTTGACATTACAGATATTACATAAAATTAGCTGATCACGTTCGTCGGCTCGATCAAAGAAGGCCATCTTGTAGTGTCACTAAAGGTAGTCTAGTCTGTCCCTGAAGTTATTATTTAAAAATTTTGTGGGGTTATATGACTATCATAAGATTTATTGTCAAAGCAGCTGTCTCAACCTAATACCGTACAATAGATTTATTCGCAAGATTAAGATACTATACTTGATAGATAACTTAACATCGATCTTTATAATAGTATTAATAGCTATTTATTTATATTTATATTGTGCGTTTGATCTTAATGAGTAGTTATTTGTCAATATATTTCTGATAATCACCAAGCTGATCGGCTATTGATAACTGATATTCGTAACTATTGATTTTAATTCATATTGAGTGAAATATTATTTGGTGAATTGTTTTTGATAGCTCTTCAATGTGACGAAAGTGTGATTTTATTGAAACGGGGAAGCGATTCTTTGTACGGACAGTATTTACGCGGAAAGATTCTAGTGGTTGCAACTCGTTGGTTCCGCGACTCGTCCGAATCGGCTTGCAGACGCTGCTGCCTAGAGCACGAGCTTTCGACACGTGCGCTCTCAACTGATTAGGTTATTTAACTGTAAAGCCATCTAAACTCTAATTCTACCTGATGAGATTAGAGATTTGTTAAAGCCATATAGGTAGATCGAGCAGCATCTTGGGACGAAAAATTTGACCTCATAATCCGCTAGATTGTTCACGGGTTAGCTTTCTGGATTGGACTAGTTTGTCTCTCATCCCCCTCTAAGAGGGCGATGAAGACAGTGATGCAATCAAAATCCATCTGGTTGGACGTTGCTATTTAAGGGTTATCCATCCATGACGAAACAAAAGTAGACTATTAATTTGAAATAAATTCTCGTTGTCTCGTTTGTCAGCATTAAGGAAACAGAATCTCGCAAGATCTCAGAGCATTGGTAGGATCTCATGTTAAACGCTTTTGCAATGACTATAGGCATAGCTAAATCATTCTCATATGATGTGTTTAGAATAAATGTGATGCTAATAGTGAATATTGATATACAAATAGTAGTCTTTTAATTATCACAGTTATATTAACTCAATTCCGGTGTTTGGCCCTCAGGAATACTCTCGAAGCAACAACGAAAAAATCATTAAGAACTGGTGACAAGTTTTAATACATTCATAATCTTAGTTGCAAAAAGAGGCCAATTCATCAAAAAAATTGCTCAATTAGATCTTCAAACATTTTACAAATTTGATCTCTGAGAATGGCCATAGATCAGGTCCAACATTCAGGACATCGTTTCGATTTGAACACATTCCTTCCACTTTCTTCGATATGCGTTCGCTAGGGACAAAGATAATTCTTGTATTAATTGGGTTTCGTAAGTACCGGACCATTGCGGTAGCCACGAGCAGCCGTATTCGGTTTCAGTTTCAATCAGCTGCAATCTTGATGACATGAGCTCGTCAATGGACTTGGAGAATCCAAGATGTCTGTTGTTAAAACTCTCCGGGTAGGCAGATTCTTTTATCGCTTGTGATACAATGTCATCATCTAACGGAATGAATTGGCTATAAGAATTTATGCTTAGATTTAAAACAGGGTCGTCGAGCAGCATGCAGTAAGTGAGAAACCATTGGGGAGTGCCCACTCCTTTCTTTAAACCATCTCCATCTGTCGCTGGCTCACTTTCGTGATTAAAACTTACTAAAGTCGCCTGAACAACTAAAATAACTTGATTCTGGGCCACCATATCTGTTTCCATCCTATGACACCTGATCTTCTCTCTAGCAACTAGAATTGCTTGATCAAAACCAGACGCCAGTTTTATAGGGAAATCTACTTTAGTTCTGGGTGGGCTTCGATGGGCCGGAATTACTGTTGCTCTGCCAAATACCGATTGGAAGGTGTCTCTTATGGGACTCAAGAGGCAGTTCGAGTCGCTTATCACCATGATATTTATGCTCCCTCCCGAGTACAAATATTCCTTCATGCCGGGGTCCAATGTTGTAATGACAGAATCTACAGAGTTCCTTGCCTTCTCGGCTATTTGGCTTATTATGTCTGTTCTCCTGAACCAGTCAAATATGTTCAATTCGTCAGAGAGTTTGACTTTAGTGATAGCGGCTCTTTGGGGACTTGATCCTTGGTTTTGAGGGATTTGTATGGTGCTAGTTGATTCTGTCAGATTATCTTTATCCAGTAAAGGTTTTATTGATGGCATTGTTACGGCATTTGGATTAGCTACATTGTTTTCGAATGTATCTACTTGGTTGGTCACCGATGCTAGCATCTGATTTGGCTGTAGCATTTGTTGGACGGATTGATTAACTGCACTTTGTTGGTTGACATCGAGCCCCGGGGCTTGTCCGATTTGATTATTAGAACTTGGTGATTTTATTGGCTCGCCCTGCCCTTGGCCAGAAGATAGTACTTCTTGTCTTTCAAGTCTCGAATCGGAAGATGATACTTGTGCATTGGCTTGGCTAACATTTCCAATTTGATTTGTGCCAGTATTGCTATCGTCCATAGTGAGATTCTACGATTTTCAAATCCTTTTCCTTCGAAATAAATAATTCTATATATCTATCCTATATTGGTTGCGAATTGATATATTTGTAGACACATGTGTCGAAATATTTACATTGGTAACCAATCAGACTAAAGTCTATGCATGATTAGTGTTGTGAACTGAACTGCAACTGGCTGAATCCAGTTGACTGGATGGCCGAACTGAGCTGAACTGCCAGTTTGTTTTTCACAGTTCAGTTCGTTTTTTGCGAACTGCGCAGTTCAGTTCGTCCA
>Ga0058701_10000015_pt1 | contig 126644 bp, 87 predicted proteins | sample AgamicOrMae_FD_97039 | JGI IMG/M metagenome (GOLD analysis project Ga0058701, IMG submission 97039) | Agave microbial communities from Guanajuato, Mexico - Or.Ma.e | ecosystem: Host-associated > Plants > Phyllosphere > Phylloplane/Leaf | place: Guanajuato, Mexico | collected 2012-06-04
ACATGAGATAACATATATATCTGAACTCTCTGGATACACACGCTAGTCTGGCTCTCTCTGGTGCTGGTGGCGGCCGCGTGCCCTCACTGGCGCGCGTTTCAAATACTCGATGTATTCATTACACGATGGAACTTCAATTCGGATAACATGTCGTCCAATGGCGATATAATCAACAATATCAACTGGAGGGACCATCCTTCGGCGCTTAAGATCATGAAGCCATGAGAGGTTACCATATAGCGTTCCTCGTCGCAACATAACACAACCTATGTTTGCTAATTGCCTGCTCGCTAATGCCAAAACAACCCCACGAATCTATTTATTCACTAACTTAGCAAGGAGACATTTGGTCGACATTCCAAGACTATCTGCCCCAAGTCGGATAGAAGCCAGGATAACTAGGACGAATTTGTCCACTTTTCTATTAGAAAGCCTTCAGAAACAAAACACAAGATCCATTAGTACTAGGGTTAGGAGAGAGAGAATACAAGCTAGGAAAAAAATCATGTCGTATCAAAATGACATTGATCTGGACTCATACGAGCCAAACATAACACATGGTGAGAGCGTTGTAGACCGCAAGTCAGTCTTTCAGGGTCACTGTGCTGCCATAACCCGTGTCGAGCATGTGGATATATTTTTGAGCAAGCTCAAGCAGAACAAAAAGATAGAAAATGCTTTCCATAACATGTGGGCCTATCGGGTGGATAAGAATGATCCGGAGGCCAGGCAAGCGAGCAAATCCGCGTCTGTCCTACAAGATTGCGACGACGATGGCGAACAGGCTGCCGGTGGCCGGCTCCTGAATTTATTGCAGATATTAAATGTAGTAAATGTGATGGTTGTGGTCACAAGATGGTATGGTGGCATCCAGCTCGGTCCAGCCAGATTCAAGCACATAAACAATGCTGCTCGCGACGCGCTTGTCAAGGGTGGCTTTGTTAACGATGGCGGTGGTGGCGAAAGTTCCTTGCAAGATAAGAAAGGTGTCAAAGGGAAAAGCGGCAAGAAAAAGAGCAAGTAGGGATGTCCGGACGAAGTTGATCAAGATATCTCCAGATGGCTAACTGTTGAGCTACTACCGCTACGTTGCTAGCACAAAGTGGAGTGTGATAACAAGAGTCGAATCAACAACTGCACTATTACCTTAGGAGGCGATAGCACTTGCTTTTGTTCACTCTTTCGTACCATCCAAGTAAAACTCTAGTCAAATGGATTCGTCAACACTCATGACGAGGAAGTTAGTGGTTGGATGGCGACAAGTGTCAGATGATCTTTGTCTCGTTGTGGTGATCAAGAATCTGAAATCAAAACTCAGACTAGCTTGTCGAAAGATTACATAAAAAAACGGTAGTTCCTGGTGGCCAAGTTCAGGAGGGGGAGAGATTGGCTAAAGGTTAGAAAGGCGCTCATAATGAAGTATTCTTTGATGGCTTTCGATACGAGTGAGCAAATTACTCACTTAACTGCCATTAGCCTTGGTTACGATTTTCAAGCATCAATGGCAGTGAAGGGAAATTTTTCATTGTTGAAGTTAATGATCGAGCGAAGAAAGTGAAGACAATGAATATCTTCTAGAGAGGGATTGTCTCAAACATGACTGCTTAGGGTTCTTTGTCAGCAATTATTGTCGGTGGAGAAAAAATGTTTATTACATTTTTCGTATTGTATTTCATTAGAACATGGCTTAGAGGTGAAAAGATTGCAATTAGCTGAGTGGCGGTAGCGGAAAGGCTCATTCTGCTTACCACCTAAATTCACTCGCCCCTTACATATGTAGGAGCAAGCTGTACGAATTGTATTCGCTACGAGTTATGGGCAGAGTTTAATCTAAACCTTTGCTTGAGAGCAGGCTGAATGAATGACAAAACTGGTCAGGATGGAACCAGAGTTGTCTGCTTGTTTCTCAGACGTTGTTTCTGGCTAATTGCAGTCTCAGCAGTCGAGCCGATCCACATAGGAGGACGAGCTATGGCTGCCGGCGAAACGAGATCTTCTGGAGAGGTCTAGGCTGCTGCTTGATTGCATTGGAAAGGCAGGATTTCGAGGCAGGATTCGACTCGTGGTGGAAAGGAGTTGGAGGAAGAGGGTGGTCCAGGGGCACCAGTGGCACATTTTGCTAATCGACGGACTGTGAACACTCTACCTAGTCTGCTAGTCGCTGCTACGACATTCTTTTGGATACTGGATTGAAAACAATGCTTTTCCTCTCGGCATGTCTCATCATGGTCCATTCAGGCAGACGAGAGACCACTCTGAGATAATAAATAGACGGACCTTAGAAATTAAGCGCCTGATGACTCTGGCGAGAGAGAGAGAGAGAGAGGGAGAGAAAGCAGGGCATCAACAGATAGTGGAATCTTGAGAGGAAGAGAGAAGAGCGCCCGCTAGCTGGTCAACTCCAGTGAATCAGAAGAGGAAAGGGGAGAGTGGGCTGAGCGCAGTTAGAACAAGGGACTGAATGTCATTTTCCTAGAAATTAACTGACGGTGCAAACAAGTTGGTGTGAAAAATTGAAGCAACCTTAGTCGCTCGGCCAGAGGGAGGAAAACAACAAGAGAAGCTTGCTAGAAGAGTTTCAAAAAAGCTTAGTTTAATTTGGACTACGAGGGAGCAGACTAGATGCAAGCGCTTCTTCAAACAATCTTCTCACTTATCAGGTGCTTCTAGGGGAAACTTTCGGCGTTGAGAGACTGTGGCGGGCAACTTTTTTGGACTTGTAGGCCACTAGTTGATCGCCCCTTCATAGTAGTACCAAGCCGCTGGGGAAAGCAGCTTGCCCAGATGCTTTCAATGAATATTTTTCGCCTTCCTCGGTTAGCTCCTCTGGGAAACAATAAGCCCAAGCATCTAGTTAGCCTGTTCATTGTTAATCTATTTAATAGTAAAGGAGAGGTAACGAGAGCATAAGAGGTAACGAGTTGGTCTAGTTGTTGTTGCTGTTGTTCATTTAGCTTAGATGAGAGAATTTCAATTAACGAAAACAGGAAAACAAACAGACCTGGAATATGGGACGCTTCTTTTTTGTCAAATTAATAATTCTTCGCTGTTATCTTATCGCAGCTAAGAATTTGCCCCCCGTCTTGGCTTAATAGGACCACCGAGGGTCAGCCTGTGGTTTCAGTGGGCGAGTCCGCAAGAGAGAGCAAGTGAGCAAGACTGCATACTAAGAATATTGAGTTATAAATAGTCTAAACTGATCAGCTTCCGTGATCAGTTTAGGGTCGGCAGGTTGCCAAAACTGTGTCCGGCTCAAAGTTTCCAAACTTCAGTCTGGATGAGCTGCTTGATCAAGTAGGTCAAGTTGAAATGTTGAGGAGAAAGAAGAAGAAGGAAGCTTTGAAAATCGAAAAATACAAGATGCAGCTAAGCATTGAACAGGCCGAAGCTCGGCCAAACTCTGTGATCACAATCTCAAAGAGAGAAAACAATTGCAAAAATTATCTCAAGTCGACCAAACTCAATCAAGAGTCAAAATCAATGTCAAATAAATTATGCTCCTCTATCGTAATTCTCATTTCATTCCTTTGCTTAACCGATCAGTCGTTGCTGACCGCAAACGGAAACCTTGTCTTCAAGCCAATCTCAAATGGGAGCCCACTGAACAGGCAAAACAATCAGGTGGCTGGCCAATTGGGTGCGAGCAACATAATCTTTCCTACCCACTCGAATGGCGTTCGAAGTCAAGAGGCGACAGCGAACCCAGTCAGACCTACTGCTGTGGTCCATATAAATCCAAACCCGTCGATTCGCTCGGCCCCCAAAGGGAACAAGGCCGATCCAAACGAAGACCGACACTACCAGAGCCACCGATCGTCTACGAGTGTATATGTGTCGGCTGTTAGTGGTGAACAAGTGCCCAAAGGCCACAGGATCACTCGAGAGGACTCCTCGGGCTCCAAGCCATCAAGCATCGGAAAAAATGAGCAACAGCAGTTCTCCGAGTGGCCCTTTTTCAAATCTTTGCAAATTGTCCGGAATGCGCAATTGTTCAACCAGCTCGCCCCGCCAAGACCTGTCTCTCAACAGAATCAAGAGAGTCAGGCGACAACGCCAAGCGAGAATGCTGAAATGATGGATAGGCCGCAAGATGTGGACTCGATGCGGATATCTACGCATGGCGGTAAGCAAGAACATTCTCAGGCTAGTATTCGTGGCGGTGAGACAACGGCGAGTGAGGAGGATTTAGTTCCCTTGGGCAGTTCGACCCCATCGTTACAAAGCGAGACTGCAACTGAGGAGCCGCAATTTATCAAAGGTGATCCGACGCTTAGCCCCGGCCGAAGAATTGATAGAGATCAAACTACCACAACCACAACACCAGCCCCGAGCACTACAATGGCTGCAACTATATCCACCACTCCGGCCCCGGCAATGAGGGTGACTGTGGCGACCGTCAAGAGTGACACGAGCCCGACCTCAACAACTGCCAGCCCAACCTCTACTCCGGCTCCAACCAGCTCGACCAGCACGATGATTTCTAGCTCAAGCGCCTCACCAGTGTCTAGACAGGACGAGAGGCGCACCAGCAACCAGGAAGGAGTCAACAGGAAGCAGATGATTGATCAAGCAGCCGAAAAGCAGATGTTTATGGCCGACTTCCACACTTCCGTCCAGCAGGCTGTCAACAAGCTGGTTGAAATGGGCGCCAAGGCGTTAGCCGAAAAGAACACTCTCGCCGAGTCAGACAAACAGAGATCAGTGGCGAAAATGTCGGGAGTGCCGAGCACCAAGGTTGACTCGACTGATGGGTCAAAAGATAGACGCCTTAACGGCGGTTCAAGTCCGAATCTGCGCTCTACACTGTCTCTTAATGTCTTATTCAAAAATTTTGGCTCCCTCAACCTGACCACTCTGGATGAGATATTGCTCAAGTCTAGTCTAAATGCCAACAAAGCACACGATCGTCTTGACATTCTACCGGCTGGACATCAACTGATCAGAGTGAATGGTTCACACAATCTCGAAAACCAACAGCCAAATGAGCATGAGCTGTACTCTGTGGTGGATGAAAATGAGTCTTCTGGAAAGAAACAACACTCCTCCGATGCCGAGTGCAAGATCCAGTACACCATGAGGAATGTCAATATTTCTTTGGTCAACGGGGCGAGAAGTGATTACACTTGTGATTATATAATTGACAGAAAACTGGCCACCACAGACAAAATGGGCAACCAGAATCAGCCCATGACAAAGTTGGATGAGCGGAGAGTGTGTAAGCTACGTTTGAGGAGCAAATTCTTCTCAAATCATTCTGAAAATATCGACGGATTGAGTCAGTCTGATTGCTCTAATCGAACTCGCCTTTCCATTGGCAACCAGAACTTCTGTCTGCTCGACGACAGTGATGGGCCCAAGGAGCATCTGGATCGTCTGTTCAGCTTTCCAGTCGATTTGGAGGCGTTCGACATCCGATTGATCCATAAGAATCGAGGTGCAAGACAATTTGGCCACGAGGGCTCAGAATCTGAGGAATCGGAGAAGATTCCCGCGAAAAACAACGATGAAGAGGGCCAAAACCAAGAGATATTCCTGGAGATAAAACCGATCGTTGACTCGGATTGTTTATCGCAAAGACTCGCGGGGGTTCAGTCCACTCGCCCGGGAGGCTCTCCACTTCAGACTGTCCCCTCAGGCCCGGAAACTGGACCAACGTCATATGAGGCGTCAGGACCACTAGAGGGAGATAATAAAAGTGAGCAGGACTCTTCGCAGAATAGGCCAACCTCGGGCACCTCCCCATTGGATAGAAATGAACATAAGAACAGGGGACGAGATCGCCACACCAGCCGATTGGCCAGTTTTCCCAACTCTGTTCCCGGGGGCCACTCCTCTTCGGCCAACAGCAAGGAAACTTCAAGCGCTAGCACCAACAGATTAGCCAATTCAGAGAATAGCGGAAATCCTGTTGGTCTTTGCAATGACGCAACAAGTGTCCACATTTCGACTATAGGCCAGCTAATGACGCCAAACTATCCGAATAATTATCCAAACAACGTGCACTGCCGCATGGTGATACGACGCGTCAGCCTTGCCTACTGCAAACTGCTGCTACACTATAGAGACTTCGATCTAGCCTTGGGCGAGACGGTTACTAAGTCATCAACATCTTCAACTGATGAGGAGTGCAATGGGAGTTATTTGCAGATCGGCCAGACTCGTTACTGCAACAAGTACGCAATGGTTGGCCACAAGATGGTGCTCGATTTTGCCAATGCAGGCGAGCTAGTCCACTCAAATGCGGGCTCCCCAGTTGTGGATTCCAGTGAGACAGGCCCAGCAGAGCTACTTGAGTCGGTCGAGCTAGTTTTCCACAGTGGCAGCTCGCTGAGTGGAAGAGGCTTCTTGATCAAGTATCAACAGATGCTGTGTGACAGCCAGGGTCAAGCTGCTGACTCAAATGTGCGCCAAAGAGTAGGCCCACCGAGAGGGCCTCTCGAAGTTGGAGAGCAGAAGCCAAAGAGTTTGGTAGTACCCATGCAGCAGCCCGACTTTGGTTTGGCTCTTCGGACGACCACAAGCAACCAGATTGTCACCAAAGCTCCACGATCTCATAGCTCAACAGCAGCGTCCACGCAACGATCACCAAGTCACAAGAAGGGTCCGAAGAAGCAAACGGAAACCAGTGAAAGTGGCAACAATCGGAGGCAAAATCCAAGTGGCGAAACCAATAAACTGGAGTCTATGAAGAACAGCAACAACCAAACAAGTCAGTCTGGTGTGGGCCAAACTCAACTCCAAATGGCCTCCACGGCCTCCAACGGTCTGTTGCTTGATCCTTTGGACGGATCTCCCGATGGTTCGGTTCACTCTCAGCAACAGACCTCAACTCAACATGATCGAAGGAGCTCTCAGAAACCGGCCTTGGTAGCAGAGGCAAGCTCCGAGTTGAAACATCATCATTCCCACTGCAATCAGGTCAACCACGAGATGAGTTTCCTGCTGAAGAGTCCAAAGTTTCCGCAACAATATGGAGATAATCTCCAGTGTCTATATTTCGTTCGCCGAAACAGCTCGAGAGTCTGTTACCTGGAGCTGACTTTCTTGAAGTTTGATCTTGAGCCTGACGCGGATTGTCGCTTCGACTACCTGGAGCTGAACAACGTCCGACTCTGTGGCGCCCTGAAGGACTTTGGCCCCCACCGAACAAGTAGGATCTATCTATTCGAAGAGACGCTGAAGACGATCAAGTTCAGGACCGATTCCATAGGCAGTAAGTCTGGCTTCCTCATCAAGGCCGACCAACTGGAGTGCGCCCCTGACGGTTCGATCATGCGCCAAACAAACACCTCAAACCTGTCCTATTCTCCTGCCACTGTGCAAGCAGACACTCCAAAAGGGAACCACTTCAAAGCGAGTTCCTCGCCTGGTGAGGCTCAGGTTCAAGCCGAGCTGCAGCCGCATAATAGGCAGCAGCAAAATTCCTCAGCGAGCAAAGTTTTTGAGTACGACTCACCTTTGGTTAAAATAGCACCTAGCCAGACTAGAGCCCGACAGGAGCCAGCAAGAGCGCCTAGACCTCTGGACACGGTTGAGGGCAAAGCACGCCCCCTGGACAGATCTCGCGGCTTATTTCAGCCCCAAGGAGTCCCAGCGGCAGCGACGAGCACCCAGTGCGACCAATTGCTTTATGGCAGCGAGATGACCATAAAGAGTCCCCACTGGCCAGAGAGCTATGCAAACGACGACAATCTCAGCCAGTGCAAGTACACCATTTTGCGACTGAATCCGGCCCGGCAAACCAACGGCAAGGCAATCTGTCAGCTGGAGCTCAGGTTTGTCCATCTGAGGTTAGGCTCGGGCGATTGTTTGGAGATAGACTCTCACGAGCTGCTGTGCGGTTTTACGGCAAGAAATCTGATCAAATACTATCCTTTGGCCGAGAAGCAAACCCATGCCACAATAAGACTCAGTCTGGGCACGCCCTCGCCCAACGACCGACCTAGTCTGTCCAGCTCGGGCGACCTACTGCTGCCCAGTGCAAGGGCCCCGCTGCGTTTCATGATCATCGTGCGCCAGCTCGAGTGTATCGACGGCTTTCTGGCTCCCCAAGTGGAACTGCTCGACACCATGCCCCATGGGCCTCCGTTTCCGCCCCTCAATGCCACCACGTTGCTCTACGCGGGAAATCCAACCTCCCAGCCTGGTAGGCTTGCACTAAGCAACAAAACACTCTCGAGCTCCTCAGCGGATTCCTTGGACAGCCACTCGAGACGTCCCAATGTGACGGGGCCGAACTCGCGGGGTCTGTCAAACGGGGTTCTCATGTACTCGTTTGCCAATCTCAGCCCAGCGGACAACCAGGGCCTACTGTCGCCCATCAATGCGCCCTCAAGCACTAACTCACGCGCTGGCAATCCCCCAAACACTGCCGCTGATGACAATGCAGGCCGACACCAAGTTCAACCGATCGGCTTGGAGCAGAAGCAGCACCAGTGTCTGATCCAGTTCAGCCAATTCAATGGCATTCTGAGCGCCTCAAATCTAATCAGCCGCATGTTTGACTCAGTGCTGGGCCACAAATTGGGCGATGAGTGTGAGATAAGAGTGAAATTGTTGCCCGGCTACTGTCAGTTGCAGCTCACCTTTGGCGAGTTTTATCTCCGACCAGAAAGGTCGCTGGCCGGTTTGTGTCTAGGCAACTACGTTGAGATCGCCGGCGTGCAGTACTGCGGCAGCGAGCTAGCAAACACAACGCGAACCCTGAGCACCAGTCTCTCTGAACAGCGACACATCAGCTTGCGCCTCTCGCTGACTGACTCACATGCCTTCCGATCAATCTTCAAGCAGCTCCCATGCCAGCCCCATCCATTGGCAAGAGGGCCCATTACTTCCAATGAGGCAGCCTCGCCAAAGCAAAACTCACCCAGTTCCAGCTCACCGGCTTCCTCTACCTCCAAACAGACCTCCGGCGATCGAAATGGCTCCAGCGGGGGTGGCACAAAGATTGATTTCAGAGAGATTTCAGTTGGAGGCGAAAACTTCGAGCTGGACAGCTCAAGATTGTCGGACAAGAGCTCATCCTCCAAATCTGATTCCGAGTCGAGCGTGTTCATCGTCTACAAGGTACGCAAATTCCAGCCTCAAGTGTGCAAGCTGCGTCTGCTTTTCTACAAATTCCAGTTAAAGTCAGCACAAGAACTACCCAATGAGGAGCAAAAGGCCTGCAAGAGAAGCTTCCTGGACGTGAACAATGTCGATCGGTTGTGTGGCCAAATAGACTCGGGATCGTCGGATTTGGTGCGCGAGTATGACTGGCCTCAAGAGTCGGATTTGTTCAGGATAAGTTTCGTGAGTGATTCTCGAATCGAGCACTCACTCTTCCACATCTTTGGCCAGCAGATCTCCAACGGTTGTGGTTCCCAATCCTCGTCAGTGGGCAGACGAGATGAAGAACAAAGGGCGCCAATTTCGGGCCACCAGCAGAACAATTCGAGCTCCCCAAGCACACAGCAACCGGGCGAGCCGGCAACGGTCATCTTTGACGAGCACCACTCGCCACAAGCACCAACATCGAGCGCCAGAGATCAACATCAGGTCTCAGGCGAGGTCGCCCCCAAGCAAAACACTCGCCAGGACTCGCAGGGAGCAGATAAGAAGGGGCCAAAAATGTTGGACAGCTCGAGTTGTTCGCGTATCATCGAGTCAAATGAGTTTCAGCTTGCCAGTCCCAATTGGCCGCAGCGTTATGACTCGGTGGGAGTTTGTCGCTATCTTATCAGACGGCCGAGCGAGCAGATCTGCAGCCTGACCTTGAGCATCCAGTCGCTAATTCTGGACTTGGACGGACCCAACGATGAGCTGAACCAGAGAGCTTGCAACAAGTCAGCAGAAGACCATCTATCCATCGAAACGGGCAGCCCACAATCGATCGATTTGTGCGGTTTGCTGTCTCGGCCCCAAAAGTACACTTTGAACTATGAGCGTCCATTTGTTCTGGTTAAATTCGTGTCTCGAGTGAACTCCGGTTTCGGCTTCCTTATCGACGGACAACAGAATAGCTGTAATCACGGCAACGAGTCCCCAGGAGTATCGCAAACTCCGCCGACAACTAGCTCTGGCCACGCCACAAACCAAGCAGTAGACAAACATCAACCTACCCTTCAAACGAGTACGCCCACTCCAGACCGGCAACAAATTGATGAAACTGAGCCGAAGGAGGCGCCCAACTGCAACCGATTGCTTACCGAGGAATTCAGCATGATCGAGAGCGAAAACTTTCCCAACTTCTACCCGAACGATCAGGACTGCTTTGTGGCTGTGAGGCGGCCAGACGAGTCGGTATGCGCCGTCGACTTGATTCTGAGCCATTTCGACTTGGAGCCAGAATCAAGTGTTAGCAAAATGTGCGAAAACGATTTCATTGAGATAGATTACAGCAGATTTTGCGGCAGTTATTATCCCACAAACCACCGCCTGCGATTCAACTACTTCAATTCGGAGCGCGACAAACTCATAAGATTCCACACCAATGCGGCCAACTCGGCCACTGGATACTCAATCCAGGTTGTCCAAGTGAGGAATTGCCCAGAGTTAGTGACCGCTGGGAGAAGTCAGGAAGAAAATAGAGAGCATTCAGTGGAGACAAACAGAGCCAACCAGGACAAGGAAGTGATCAATTATTTGCCCTCAAATCAGCGCAACTCGTCACAACTGCAATTTGTAACTCTCACTCGAGACTCGAACACCAAAAAGAATCGACCCCAAACGAGTCTGGATAAACAAAGAGACTCCGACCAGACATTGTGCCAATTTGTGTACCAAAACGAGAGGCAGTATCTCTTGTCGCCCCATTACGATGAAGATAGGAGAAGTTATCCAAATAATCTAGACTGTCAGTACAAGATTATTGCGAAAGGCTACGAGTTCTGCTCCCTGCGTTTGACAATCTTGGATTTGGACTTGCTCGAGGCTGGAGACCAGCAGATCTCACCCGATTGTCCCAATGACTACCTGCTGATTGACAATAGGCGATACTGTGGAGCCATCCGAGGACAGACAGATTCTGCCCAAGCCGCAGGTCGCTTGCACGCGTCCAATGACAACAATAATGATCCCAGACCCGAGGAGGACAAACAGCGAGTGGTTGAGGTCCCCTTCGACTCAAATTTGCCCAGAGAGATAGATCTCATCTTCCACACAGACGGTCACGCAAATGCTGGTAGGGGATTCAGGCTCCTTGCCGAGCAAGTGCCATGCGAAGACAACTCGCCAACCACAAGCACTGATCGGCCCCGATCGGCAGGGGAACGATTGGCCAACGAAGAGGCCGAGTTTGCAGCCAAGGTCAAGGCCAGGCAAACTCATCGCTCCAGATTCAACTCGCTTAATTATCCGAAGAACTATGTGAGCAACTCATCGAATGGCCGCCACATGGGAAAAGGAGCGCATGGGAGCAGGCCAGAAAATGTACCCGGAGTGCCAATGGCCGAGTCACATGGCACAAACGCCATGGTTATGGCGGAAGATTTCCACAGGGATAGTGCCCCTCTGAGTCCGAGCTTGTCATCGACAAATGGCGAGCAGAGCAGTGACCACTTGGAGGGCCAGGTGATAACGCTGAAGAGCAAAGACTTCATGGTATCGAAGCTGGTCGATAGTATGCCCAAATAAAGTTGAGAGCAAAATTAGCCTTCCGCTTATCCAAAGATCGATAGATCGGCCGAGTCTCAATCATTCTTTCGATCTTCCGGGGGCGTCAGCGAGGCTTTGCGCATGAAGGTGATTCGTGGGAAAGTGGATTAAACATCTGAAAAGAAATACCTTGGATGTGGACGTTTTCAGATGCAAAATCTACACGTGAATCTTATACAATTGCAGTCCTGCCCCCTGTGATATATGTTACGCTTCGGTGCGTTAAATGCGGAAAGTCCAGCAACTGTGAAAATTCGAGAACAAAGTTTCGTGTACAAATACCTCGCCCGAAGGAGAGCTTAATCCAGTTGAGTAAATTCCCGAAATAGAAAGCATTCAGACGTGTAAAGGTATCGCACTTTTGGACTGAAATAACCGCCGACGCATTTCAATTGACGGATTTCAATTCATCCACTTAGCACATTGGAGGAGAAACTAGAGCTTGCACAATCGAGTTACTGTTTAGCTGAGCTGAGCAGAATTTTTGTGCAATCCCAAAGTTGTGTCTCCTTGCCGACAGCTCTCATACAGCCCATTAAAGTCTCGGCTCTTTCTACATGAGAATAAATTAGTTAGCTGAGCGCTAATTTTGTAAACAAAATCATAGAATCTGATGAGAATTTTTCAAAATCAACGTGGAGCACTACTAACTGGAGCAGGTGTTCAGATTGGAATTGGACCAATACAGAGTGTGACTCATACTATGTCAGGCATGACTATTGCAGACGAGTTGGCGAAACAACTTGCTGGGGGTCTTTGAGCTGGTATAAATTACATTGTAAAGTTATCCCAATGCATGTTGATTGCAAGCTCAACTCGAGTGATCCAAAGATTCTAGGCCCGACATTATTTGTGCTCTCAATAGTCTGCTTTGAAAGAGATCAGGAAGAGGCAGAGAATCCATTGATTGAAGAGACACGATGAAGACTTCAGCTTTAGTGAGAAGAAAGTTCCTAGTAGAGCTTGTGATTATTGGTATCATAGCATTAGCTCACGAATCCATCATCGTCCGAACCAATGCTGCGGCCAGACTGGTCCGCTTACCTCTAGCTAGGGGAATTACTCAGCAGGCTGGTCAGTATGGCCAGCCCACAGTAACCTATTCTACTCAGATACAGATCGGTACGCCGCCGAAGAATTTTTTAGTCCAATTTGATCTCGATCTACAAGAACACTTTGTGCCCCATTACTCATGGAATCCATTCAACAGAAATCTCCACTATGGCACAGGATTCCAATGCAAGGTCTCATCCAGCTGCAAGAAAGACGATCGTTCGGTCAGCGTAGATTATCAAAATTGCCAATTGACTGGAAAGAAGTACGAAGATTTCGTCTCATTGTTTGCACTACCTGATGGTTATCAAGCCAACACTGCACCAGTCAACCAGACGAATAATGTCCAAACGAGCAAATTGATAAAGTGGCGTCAGAACTTTTTGGCCGTGTCAAGTGCCAGCGATGGACGTTTCAGTCAGTTGCCCATCGACGGCTTCCTAGGTCTGGCCCCAACGCCGCAATCAGCCACTGGCCTCAAGAGCATCTTGGTCTCTCTGCACGAGCAGAAACAAATCGACAATCTTCAAATCTCGATGTGGTTCAACCCTGTTTTAGACAGCCCGAATGGCGGCGAACTGATCCTTGGTGGTGTCGATCCGGCACGCTATCAAGGACAAATATACTGGCATCATTTATCGACCACCAACTATAACCGCTGGTCCCTCGGTCTCCAAACGGTGACACTTGGAAACCAGTACGTCAGTTGTTTGGCCGGCTCCAATTGTCAGGTTAGATTCTCCTCAGCCCTGAGTGACATTTATGGGCCACCCGAGGATGTGAAGAAGATCCACACGCTGCTAAATACAAGCCCACAATCGAATGGATTACAATTGATCGATTGCAGACGCATGGCCCAATTGCCGACTTTGAGCTTCATGATTGACGGTATTCCCTATGCAATGCTGCCGAGCAATTATATAAGAAAGACTGTTGACGGTGTGATATTCAAGAAGGAAACCTGTTACGTGGCCATCCTGCCAAACAACGAGATGAGCTCGAACTCCGAATGGATCTTGGGCAACAACTTCTTGGGCGCCTACTACAGCATCTACGACGTGACCTACCGGCAGATAGGCTTCGCTGCTCTGCGTTAATCAGGAAACGGCTCGAGAGAGCGCCAAGTAGAATAACAAGACGAACGAGTTTATAACTCTACGAGACTCAAGAGACAATAAACATCGAAATAAATAACCGGGAGATTCAGAGAGAGAGAGAGAGAGAGAGAAAGAAAGCTTCAAAATTTGTGCAGATTCAATTAATACTGTTCTTTATGCTGAAATTTGCCCAGCAATTGATCCACCTAAGAGCTAGGATGAGAGACCGCCGAGACTTGGATGCAGTTTGCAAACTTTCTCCATGGCGTCTCACTTTCTCCGGCGGGCTCAATTTTGTTGATTGATGGGGGCCAAAGTGGAAATGAAACGTAGATTGTCAACCTATCCTACGGTGGACTCAAAACACATGAGTCCACAATCCGTCTCGCTCGAAGAGCCACACACTGTGGCATAGTCAATGGCCGGGCTTTCCATAGAGGTGCAAATTTTTGCTGCCCGCTGCTTCTGAGCCAGAGGGATCCCAGTTGAAACAACTATCCCTAGCAGTTTGCTATTTGTCCCTGATACTGTGCCGAGTGTTTTCCAGGAGCACAACTAGACTCATGTGTACACATGAAGTATGCGTGTGTTTGTATATGTCTGTGTAATGTTGGCGCCCTTCCCTTGCCTGGAACTGTCAAAAGAGGGGGAGAGACAGGGAGAAGTATCTATCATAAACTAGACAATAATTCATGTGTAAACGAGTGTGGCTCAGCACGAGCTAGCTTATGGCACAGGTGTCACTTTGTAGCAGCACCACCACCAGTTGGCTTCTCCTGCATGCTCTTTTTTTGGCTGCCTCTCTCTCCACTTGCGCTCGCTCCTCGTTTTACTGATCAACAAGCTGTTGTTTGTGTCCGACTAATTGCAATCGAATCCACACGAATCGAAATGGGAACGATATGGCGACTCGGCTAGCCAGCCGTCTGTTGGAACAAGTAACGAGTATCACGGGGCAACCGCCATAAAACACTGGCATGAAGCTTTGGGCGCGGACCACTCGCCTCTCTGTTGCACCGATGTGCTAGCAGGCTAGCTAGCCTGCAATAGCTCGAGAGAAAAAGGTGGCAGTTGAAGAGCGTGGGGGAGCAAATTTTACAGCTCCATCATGAAGGTTGATCGGCAACGTTTGCTAAAGTGAGGCGCAGAGACGGACAAACAAATATGAAACATTGATGAGCTCGCTCCGTAGCGAGCCTTATTATTTGCACTAGTATCCTCTGGTTACTAGATACAACACAATGCAGCCAAAGAGAGAGAGAGAGAGAGAGAGAGAGAGACACACAGAGGGCTTCGTTTCTATTTTATCCGCCAGAAGCATACTCGCGACAGGCTCGCATCGAGACCAACTCTCTTTGGATGCTCTTTGTTGCATGTGTCGCTCGCCGTTGGGATCGACACGAATTTGATACACTAGAGCATCTGAACTACGGCATTGTCCACACCTGTTCAATGCTGATTATTGCTAGCCAGCCAGCAGCAAATCCTGAAGGCAGAAAAAAAGCCACAGGGGCGCGCGCATAGCAAATCTACGGAGCTAACTAAAAGTTTTTTGTCTTGTCTTCCGGCATTTCGCAATACGTATGCATTTCACACTTTCCACCGGTTTCGTTTCTGAGGATTATCATAAAACAGTAATTTCAACAATAAGCGAGCATTGTTCAAGCCCACAAGATCTCATCGGATTAATTATTTAGACCGGAAATCTTGTATAATTTATTTCACAACTGGCTCAAAAGGAAAGATAGCTGCTGATAGCAAAATCCCAATCCCAAACATAAGCCAAGCAAACCTGAGAACGGAAGCGGGACGAAAATGTGCGAGCAAATCATAAAATTTTGCAATAATTCAGCGAGGCCGCTCCTCTATGCCGGCGCCTCCTTGGTCACCTTCTTGGCAGCCATAATTGGCTACTCAGGCTACGCAACGAGATCCCTGTACTCGAGTATTGACCCAAGCGTAGCGGGATCATCAAACCTCGGCTTCTATCTTCAGTTTGCTGCTCTGGGCTATCTGCTTGTTGTGGCCCTATTGTCTTGCCATGCAGCCCATTATGATCAGAAACACTCAATCAGGGCGGTAAGTATTGAGAGATTGTTGAAGATCGAGTTTCATGATGAACTTAGTATGAGTAATTAATCGAATTTATGTGCTCCTGTTGGAAAAGTTGGCACTCTTATCATCAATCAATTGCATCGTGGCACTGGCCATGGTGCTGGTGGTTCCCTCGCCAAAGGATGTGAGTCAGATGTTTATCGGCAGGCTGGAGGAAGCTAAATTAAAGTACAATTTCACGGAGAGATTTCCAAACACAACCATTGAGGCTGCCATTCCACAAGCCGAAAAAATTGGCGGAAGTGTGATCGTGGCTGATCTGAAGGATAAAGCACCAATCAAGCGCTGGGCAGAGACACCTGAGCAGCCGGAGGTAGCAAAACAAAATTTGAGCTCACATGAAGCGACAGAGCTGTGGGACAAATTGCAGGCTCGAGGATGCTGCGGAATCCAGACAAACTCAACCTGGGACCCAAATCAGTTACCTAAATCGTGTTGCAGCGAGGAACTGCGTAGAAACACGGATAAGGGTGGGCAGATTTGTCAAATGATTGATTTGAAGCACCAGCATGGTTGTCTTGAATTGATTGGAAAAACATCAGACACATTGAAAATTGTACTTATTCTCATAGCCTTAGCTAATCTGTATTTGGCTATAGTATCAGGCATTAGCACCTACAGGACAATCCATTACAGCGAGGCCAGCCAAAGCGCCTACACTTGAGCAAATCACGCGCCCACTATATGGAGATTAAATAGTTTCGCTTGGTTTTTACGCTTCCTCTGCTGCTCATGGTCGGCAGACTGACATAATCAAATTCTCTCTACTCTCCATCGACGTACACGAGTAAATCTGGCCGTCTAAGGTTTCAAGAAATTTCTCGAATTTAGCATCAACTGTTAGTTCACACGAGCTTGTCTATAGTTGGTCACTATTAATAGACTTCAAAGTTTTGCAAATACCTCCAAATGAGTGGACAGACGAACGAGTAACTTGAACATCACCTGATTACTCCGGATTAGTCCCCCATCCATAACCTAAATCTCCCCTTTTCCCTAAGCGCCACGAGACAAGCCCCTTTACACGAACGATGAAGCTTTGGTTTGCGCGAAACTTCAGTATATCATCATCATGATCATCAACATCATCATCTAATTGGAGCCCAATCACCCCCTGCCAGCCTGGCCACTCACACGAAAGCAGACGCATAGCTACATGCACCCATCCCTACACAAACACACAGATGTCTGCCCATCTTCTGGCGCAATTACAAGGAAAAAATCATGAGCTCAAAACGAATGACATGTGCTTAATATAATTTCGTATACTTCTCTTCTCGACGTCGCTCTCCAATCTTATTGCTTGCATGCAACATTTTGGCTCTCTTTACATTTATGTCGCCAAGTGGGAGTGCGAGCAAAAATGATTTCAATCCGCAAATCCAAACTCTCTGAAGACAATCAAAACATTTGCCAACTTTGCCTTCGCCTTACACTCTGCCGACTCGCCGAAGAACCAATGCACTTTGAGACGCTTATCGATATGAAAGGGCGTTATCTTCACCTCTGGGCGGTAATTGGCATTGAGCTGCCACTGCTAGCCGATGACTAACTCCAGTCGCTAATAGCGCACTAGTTGATCTCTCGGAAGCGATCTTTGTCTAAAGAGACGAGCACACGCGACCTGCTCACCAAGATAAACTTGCGAGGCTTGTTTTTGTCTGGCGACCCCCTTCCCCTGCGATGTTGGAGCAGCTGGCACCATGGCGCTCGATCGGGTGTTATCAGACAGTTAATAGTACACTTGTTGTGCTGTTTGAATGGCGGAGTTAAAACATGGGAGCCATACAGCACGTCTCCAAGTAAGGCCCAAACGCTTACCCCAACTCGAATGGATCGGGATCGGCGGGACGGCTTTCTGCATGCCGGCGCATCTCAATTGAGACTCTCGTCAAGCCAGGGTGGTTTTCCCGGAGATCCGCGCACTTCTAGGGTATCTGAGTGGGCTGGCTGGGGTAACTCGGCGGAGTAGATTGAATTTGGTTGAAACTACCAGTAATCCCTGGGATAAATCCGCGTCGTTTTGGGTAAGAAATGATGTAAGACAAGGACGTGCAAATTTGAGCTCTAATGTCATGCTGCTATTCCGTACAATCGAGCGTAAGACTGTTGTATGATGCACCCCGATTGGCCCCATTCGTGCACATTTCCCCAAACTATGCAACACAAAGCCCCGGGCGAGCAAACACTGATCTCGTGAGCGTCTCTCAATTGGATGGAGTGGCGTCCCTTCGTCTCAGGCGAGCTTAGCGTCAGTGTCGAAAAGCGAGTCTCCGTTCAGGACCTTATTCTGAGACTCTGTACAAGCCATAGAGACGGGCCTATGATGATGATGATGATCAGGATCAAGTTGATCAGAACGGCAACTAGCGGATAACTAAGTCTATCGGAAAAAGAAGTCACTTTTGGGCTCCGGTAGAAAACCAAGGAGCAGGGGGAGAGAGAAAGAAGCGAGAGGAAAAAGCAAAGGGAAAGTAGAGACTATTGCATGACTTTGTGAGTAAGTAGAGAGAGAGAAAGCGAGATAGAGAGTAAGAGTGAGAAAATCAGAGTTTAAGCAGACCATTGTCGATTCTAGTCAAACATTGATTGCGAAGAAAATGGAAGAAATAGTCTAGTTGAAAATGAGGTGTCATGAAGCATAAGAGGAGATTGCGCTATCCTTCAGATTCGGGTGATGCAATGGGTGGTGGTAGTGGTGGCGGTGGTGGAAGGGGAGGAGAGAATGGAGATTGTCAGGAGGAAGAGAAGCGCGCTTACGGAAACATCGGCAGCTCAGCTTCTGCCTCTACTCTATCAATTTTCAATTATGAAGAAACTCACCATAGGAAACAAAATCACTGCGAAATTGAAAAAAGACGCAGAGACAAGATGAATCATTATATCATGGAACTAGCATCTGTTTTGCCTGCGTTTAATAATAACCAATCAAAACTAGATAAATTGACTGTCTTGAGGATGGCGGTGCAACACGTAAAAACTTTACGAAGTTCTCTATGTTCCTTCTCTAGCTTTCACTTGAGGCCATCGTTTTTATCCTCAGGAGATGTTCTGAAGAATCTCATACTCCAGATGGCGAGCCAAGAGGCTCAAGACAATCTCTTTATGGTTGTCACTTGCGATAGAGGTAAAGTTTTATTTGTCTCAAAATCGTCAAAAGATATCCTGGACCAGGAGCAAGATGAGTTGGTGGGCCAAAGTTTGTTTGATATTTTGCACAAAGACGATGTCTCAAAGGTCAAAGAGCAGATTTCCTATTTCAACCTGATGCCGAAAGAGCTGGTTGTTGATTCAAGAACACTCCAACCAATCAGGAATAACCAAAGGCAATCGTATATGCAAATACAGAATCAGTCGAATTCTACGTTGCAACCGGGAGCTAGGCGGAGTTTCTTCTGCCGCATTAAGAGCGGAAAGATTTGGCCGCCAGCCGCAACGGATCTTCACCATCCGATGACTGTGGTCAGTCCCCGTGGGACTAAAGACGTCCGTCCATCTAAGAGGGCCGACAAGAGTTCCTCGAGTGCATCTGTCGGCCAAAACACTTCGTCGCCCTCGTCTTCTGACCAATCCTCCTCATCTCCTGGTGATAGTGATGAGATAGAAATGATTACCGATGAGAAACGTTATACCAATAAGCCAGATAAGCGACAAAACACGATTAGCGGCAACAGCAGTTCCACGAGTTTATCCTCAAATTCTAGTAACAACTCAAACTCTAGGGGAAGCAAAACCGAATCATCGACAGTGGGGCGAAAAGAGTCGGAGAATAAGCACCAAAAAACATCCTCCGATAAAGAAACTAGAGAACCCAAGGATCAGAGTCCCTCTGTCAGGCAGCATCAATGTGGCAAACATAAAGTTGATCCTTCGATTCAACCAAAAAAAGAGCCTCATCCACATAAAGGTTTTCCCTCATCTCACAAGCGTTCCAGTTCGGGCGTCTTGAACAAAAAGCAATGGCGTTACATAGTCATGCACTGTACGGGCTACCTCAAGTCAATTAAACTAAATAGTCAAGAGTATGATGATGACGAAGATGATGAGTCGGACAATTATTACAGTGACACAGGTTCCACCGACGAAGGTATATCGGCTGACAGGAGCAAGCAAGTCAATTGTTTGGTCGCAGTTTGCCGACGTTCCATTATTGACAGAGATCTCAAACCCGACAGGCCGCTCACTTTTACATGCCGCTATTCAATGGAGGGTAAATTTGTCTTCGTCGACCAGAGGACCACTGTGGCACTTGGCTACACACCTCAACAATTACTCGGTACATCACATTACGCATACTGCCATAAGGACTCAGTGAACACTTTCAAAGAGTGTCACAGGCAGTGCATATTGAAATCAGAGGCTGTCTCGTCGGACATTTACCAATTCAAACGAGCCAATGGCCAATACATGTGGCTACAGACTAGCTTGAAGAGCTTCCGCAATCCATGGACAAAGTTTATCGATTACATAGTGGCCAACCACACAACTGCCGAGGGCAATGATCCTCGTTACAATGAGGGTTGTGTGCCCACGAAGTTCAATCAAGATATGACTTGCGAAGCATCGCATTCGCCCTCACCAGTGTCGTCATCGCCCTCATCACTACAATCAAATGAGAGCAAAAAGTCCTCCTCTCCAGGCTCCTCCTCAATTGGTAGTTCCTATTCCATGGAATCCTTTGCATCCGGGGCCAGCATACAGGGGCTACTCAATCAGATTGACCGTGTTAAATCCGGCGGTCTCAAGTGTGCCCTTGATTTGAACAGGGAACATGAAACTCATATATCACGCTCTAGTGGTGGTTCATCAGCACGTAAGAGCAATGAAGATAGTGGCAACTTTTCTGATATGCAGTCGTGTTCTTCAGTTTCCTCCCAGAATAGTGCTGGTTCAACAGATTGTTTGAAAACTCGAAACGTCAATAATTTTGTCAATCATGCTGCTGCTGCTGCGGGGGCCAATACTGTAAATATCACCGTAAGCTCTAAGACAAACATTGGGCAAGACAGGCAGCCAACTAAAGAGCAAGACAATCAGCAGAACAAGAATCAGAACAGTACCACCTCAACCACAAACCCGTTTTATCCCAACAAGGGGAGGGTCAATTTCCAAGCTAGAGGCACGATTGAGAATCGAAGTCTACCAAAAAGAGCTAATCAGTCTACTGTTCCAATACCTGAGATCATTCGGATGTCAAAGCCAACCAATCCATCTGTCTGTAAACCTGAACAAGCGTCTGCATATGAACAATATCGGCCAGCAAATCCGCAGGGCGAAACTTCTCTACAAACTGGCCTCAAGCACAGCCAAAGTTCTTGGATGGGCGCCACAAACCAAATCTACCCAACAAACTCAACCCAACAACAATCTTCAGATCAAGTACCAATGCCGAACAATCGACAGCAGCAGCTCCTCAACCATAACCACATTCAACAGCAACAGCAACAGCAGCAACAACAACAGCAACAACAACAGCAGCAACAACAACAGATGCAGCACCAACAGAACCAACAGCAGCAACATCATCAACAACAATCAAGAATGTGTCCCACTTCATACAATAACGTGGGACAGCATAACACCTACGTCTACGAGCCCTCTGTGTTGCAAGAGCCTATCGAGCGGATGGATCTGCAGGGACGGGTGGACGATATCCAAGAATATAACAGCCAAATGATGCAACCGATGGACACATATATGACAACAGCCACAGATCAACATCAGTATGATCCTGATGATGCCATGGGTCCAGCACACTCCATGATCCCTCATGTCAATCGGCACCTCTCTAGCTCTAGTCAGCTTCAACCAGGTGCTGGTATGCTATTGAATTGCAATGGAAACGATGTGAACAACATGATTAGTATGGATCTAGAGGGCTCAAATAATCAAATGATTGCTCAACAGCAGCCTATGGTCAATTGTCAACAATGTGCAGGTCACAAATGTTGCTCAAATCAACCTATGATGATGACCACGAACCAAGGGAGTCTAAACAATTTGCATTTGAGCTCTTTAGCAGCTCATGATTTGGAAGAAAACGAGCTTTTGGACTGTTTAGCGGTCTGTGAGTCGGACTCCCAGCTTTATGGTATACAAAACCAAAATAACAGTTATCCACAATATAATATATATCGGGACTAAACATATCTCGGAACAAGATTTTCTTGGAAATTCACGGATTGGGACCTTCGTACGAATCATTCATCGACATTTCTGATGCTTGTAGTTACAATTTATCTGGTTGCATAACTGTGATTGGTCTCACTTTTTGTATCACTCGTAATAGATCGCATGGATGGAAAATAAGGTTAACAGATAGGGACTTTACTTTATGGCATTTTAGCTAGACATGCGCAAGTGTTCGTTAGTTAGCTACTCAAATTGGGCATGCACCGTGTTATACGTATGGTTTGAAACACCCCTTATCTAATTACCAAAAAATCGTGATACCATTATTATCGTCGCATTCTCATCAAGTTTAGGTCTACAACAATATAACAATATCAGGAAAGAAACTGACCAGAAAATAAGCCAACAATGGGATGAAATCATCATTAGGCTTCGTGAAGAGAAAAGTCCCTCTCGGGCCTGCCTCGAATTTAGTGAGCTTGTATCTCTAAAAATTCAAATACAATATATGTGACCTCATGTGATAAAGTTATTGGACCAATAAGGAAGAGACTCATCGTATATCACATTGCGTAGAGAGATTAAAGACCTCCCTTATTGAGAAAAGTTCTGGAGTTTATCTAAGTCTAGTCTTTATATACATCTGATTATAAAATATTATCATTACGGACAATCATCGCGAGCTAGTTTGGAATTGATTGATTGACTGATGCCTTCATGAGCAAATTTTCCCGATGTACTTTTCTTGAATTAAAGTTAACCATGATGGAGGGTTGCCATTGCATCTAGACCGCAATTAGTTTGTTTGTGGCTTGATATGTTGCTAGGTTGATATTATCACTGATTTTCTTAAAGCATACAAGTAGTCTTAACTTTTGGATAAATTAACTTCCTAGTCTCTTCAAGGTCTAAAAGATGCCACCATGCAAAATTAAAAAGCTTCTCCGTCTCAATGGTCGTCCATCGAACATGATAGGCGCTGTATCCATATAGCTTTCTGCTCCATTGAGGTTTTTGTTGCTCAACTTGATCTTCTTTTGCTTCTCGAATTCGGCCAAATTTATACGGCCATCTGTGAATCTGAAGATCTTTGGCCACGCTTTTGGCTCGCCCGGGGGCTGAATTTCGGAATCAATCACCGACGAGGAGGAGTGATATTGTAGACCCGGTTGCTGGTCGGCTTGTTGGGGTCCCATGGTGTCGATTGTAGGCCCATTGTCGCTGTTGTGAAAGCGCATCAGTTGAGGAGGAGGCCCGAAACCAAAAGAAACGGCCGAGTCCAGATTGTTGGCGCTAGAAATAGGAGGTCTGCGGGCTAATTGCATCATCGAAGGGGGCGTTGGTGGCGGCGGAGGTGGAGGTGGTGGAGGAGGAGGTAATGGAGGCGGGGACGAGCGTCCGACATTGCGACCACCTCTGAGCCCTACAGAGAAGGGTGAAAACTCGCTAGCTGCATTCAGATCCATTGCCATCGGACCCAGTTCAGGGCTCGAATCTGATGCGGTACCCTGACTATCGTGGGCGATATTTGCACTTCCGTGGGCCTCCATGACCGGAAACCGAAACTCCTCGTCAGTCTGAAGCGGTCTGCTGTGATAATTGCCGTTTGTGATTGAACTCTCTGAATCCGAATGATCATGCATTTGGGGAGTGTTGTGGGTGCTCTCGGGGATTGAGTCATCGCTGAAATAATAATCTGGATCATCGTGTGTAGTTTGTCGATGAGTGATCATACTCCCGTCGCTCGACTGCTCCAGCTGAGCTTGGTGTTGGTCGTTCATCAACGCGGTCCTGGCCAGCTCTTCCGTTGTTGGATCCTCGACAATCCTTGCAGAGTCGAATTGGGCCAACTGCTCGATGTCTCCTGCTGGTGTCTGGCTCATAGACCATTCTGGTTCCTCTATTGTTTTGACAATGTCTTTGTTTCTTCCCTGAGACATGATTTGGCGGCGCGCGAGATAGTAATCATCGCGGGTCAGTAAGTTGGAAGCCATATTCTCAGGCCCCCCGATGGTGTGCGGATCATGATAGTCATTTGCGCTCGCCATCTGAAGCATGGCCAACGAGCTCAGGATTACTATTAAGATTGCATAAAGTGTTCGCCTTTTGCATCTTGAGATCTTGAAGTTGAGATCAAAGTCGGATGGTGAGTTGACACATCCTTGCTTGGATTTGATTTTTTCATAATCTACCATATTGAATCTGTCCTCCGCAGAATCACATGTATTTCGCGCATCTTGCCGTCTCTCCTCTCTAAGTTCCATTTGAACTGATCTCTTCTGAATCGATCGCTTGATGTATCATTGGGCGTTCGTTTGATTTGCACTTTCACAAGATTCAAATCTTAGTGTCGATGGGATCTTCGAGCTCGCTCGTTGCAGAAAAATTTTCGTGTTTGTTGAAGTGGAAATCATTGGCCCGGGGGCCAATTGGACAAAGTGGGCGAATGATGAGAGCGATAGAGCTAGACGCTGGAGTCGGACAGTTACCGATTAGCTGGTTGGGATATCAATTTGTAGCTGTTGTCGTCTAAGTCGAGAATGGTAACTGAGCGATTGAAGTGATTGGAGCTGTTTGAGTGCATTATCAGCAACTTGGGTGGAAAAAATAAACCAGTTCATCCGTCGGATGGACAGAAAAAAGTGGAACAAACTTTGGACGAGTGTTCAGTTGGGCTCGGCTGAATCTGGGAATCCCGCTATCAAGGTTACGGAGGCGCAGTCCTGGGATAGAGTAAAAACAAACGACGATTCGGATTGATATTTTCTTAGTAGCGCATGAGCCTCTCACTCTCTGTCTCTGTCTCTGTCTGTCTGTCTGTCTCTCTCTCTATCCCCTGCTGTCCCTCTCTAACTCTCTTGGGTGCCGCCAAGCCCGCTGATAAGAGTGCTAAGCGAAAGGCAAGGCGAAAAAGCACGCGCACTTAACAAGTGGTCATTGCGAGTCTAAAGTGGCAGCCGTCCAACAAGCCAACCACCTAGCCCATTGGTATGGAAAACGTAGAGGTCAGTGCGCTGCAATTTCTATCCCTCTCGCTAGTCTCACTCTCTATCCCGCTCTCTCTCTCTCTACTAGCCGCCTATCTTTCGCCTCTAGTTCATCTTTTCTGCATGTTCCTCCCTCGTACCCACCCTTGATGGAGGCTAGAAGATCGCACCCATTTTAGAGCACGATATTATCTTTTTTAGTTACTCCCGAGACGCCCGAGAGTGCCCAGTGGTATCATTTGCTCGCGATGTTTACTTTAGCCCCTCTGACCGCCAAATATCAGCTCCCTTCTCCACACCTTCCTTGTTTTTGAGGAGCTATGCGAGCGTTTGTGTTGATTTTTTCCCTCCCCTCCTGCTTCTGACATTCCATTCTACGCGAATTTGAATCGGCCAGATTTTGATCGTCTCGGCTGTCTAGAGTTTGTGTCTGTGCCTGTCTCCTTTCAGTATGCTGGTCAGTCAAGAGTTGGAGAGAGAGACAGAGAGTGCGAAGCAGAAGAGAATGAGAATAAGAAAGCGTAGGAGGGGCTTCTGATTTTGTGTTTGATATGGAGGAAACCTTTGCCCTTCCTCTTTCGCTCTTTCCCTCCACTCTTGAGTCTCCCGCAAGAGTCCTGCGCCCGCAAAAGCCGCCCGTCAAGCTAGTTAGATAGCTGTGGGTTGTTGTATCAAATTGAATGAGACAGAAATGTGTTAGGAAGGGCCTGGGAGTAAGAACAAACGTGTACATGCTTTAAACAATGCTACCAGATGCAATGGAATCGGACGTGGTGGAGGGCTTTTGCGGACAGGTGACTAGCACTAGTTAACGAGATCTCACTGTCCCCACTCTTTTGCATTAACTGAGCGTAGTCTTCCCCTCTCTCTCTCTATCTCCCTTTTTTCATGGACTTTCGAGAGGAAAGGGGAAAAGGAGTGTAAAAGTCAAAGGTGAATCCCGGCTTGCCTATCTTCCTTTTATTCATTCTTTCACTTTCCCTTGTCCATTTGATTCAAGTTTGGAAACAACTTTTTGCCCTTTGCCAAGAAGATCAAGCTCCTCTTTTTTTTCTTGCTGTCGTCTAACGAGAGATAGAAGCAAACAGACAGAGACTACCTTCATACAGAGCGGGCACAGTAGAAAATAGTGGCCAATAATTTGCACAGTTTGACAAAGGCAGTGAACGCTGTCCAGCTTAGAGCTTAGGCCATTTTCCATGCAAGACGGTCAGATTGAGGTAAGGAGCACAGAGAGTGAGAGAGGGCGTGTAAATTGGCCAGATTTGTGCATTTTGTTCTTGTTATGTTGATTTTCTGCCCCTCTTCCCACTGGTTCCTCGCCACTTCTTGAGCTCTCTAGCAACTTCAACCAGTTCAGGTGGATCTCTGATTGTTTGTCCTGTCCTATGGAGACGATCTCACATGCGAGCCCGGTCATCAGCCTCTCTGAGAATATTCAAATGCAGGAGACGATATCCGATGTGTTGCTTCTGGTGGCGAAACTCTTCCAATAATACTGTGAAATCGTTTAGGTTGAAATAGTCACACTTTTGAATTTTCAATAAGCTACCCCACGCTCAGGCTTTGCCCTTTATGAGCGACCAGACAAAATTTGATTGCCGATGTCTAGACAATTGTACATGGAGGCCAGAATTGGCGTGTGAAAAGAAAATGAATTCCGCCCGCCGGAATATAATTCTGGAGCACGCAAGCACATAGGCCAAGGTGCAAACTGATAAAATTTCAGCCCTTCTTGTCGTCGCTTTGAGACAATCTAGTCCCCTGATGGTCAGAGGAGACCAATGTGTCGCCCAAACCTTGAGGTATTTTTATGGAAGGAGCAAAGTTCGGCTTCGCACCAACAATGAGAGAGAAGTTGTTCCACAAAATCCATTTCCTATCCATAAATTGTTTCTCCCTCTTCAGAGAATGCTACCCATTCGCATTGGCAATCTTTACAATTTATCATGATGTCAAAGAATGTGAAATCTGGTCAAAATTTTCCGGTGGACTACATTCGAGATGAAAGATTGTTGGATCTGGAGTTATTCAGGTCTTTGTACGGAAGTCAAGATGGAGGGCAGGCGCAATTGCACTCGAATGTACTCATCAAACTCAATAGTCGAGTTGTCAGCTTTTTGACAAGATGCTGTCTTGCAGACATGATAGCATCAACCAGGATTGTCTTATACAATGCGCCAGAAAAAATAATCGGCAACGGGCCATCGGGCGCCTATGGCCTCAAAAGGTACTACAAAGATTGCGGGAGAAGAGGAATCAGCTCAAGGTGGGGCAAAAAGAACCTAGATTCAAGAGCGTGGCCCAAACTATTCAAGTTCGCCTTCATATTTTCTACCGGCCACCTGCTGTTGAATCTTTGCCATCATTACCCATATGATATCCTGAGAGTGGAATCAAGTAGACTAGTACTGAAGAATAATTTCACCATCCAAGAGAGATTCATAACGAAGGACAATCTCACTCAATACTTTGCTAATTCTTCGAAAGTTGTTGACGAGAGAAAAAAAGAGGCGCTGAGTGAGTACGTTGAATTGAAATCAAAGCAGTCCGAGTATTGCGAGATCCTGAGGCTGCTCGGTTCACTCAACACAAAGGACCGCTTCTTGATCGAGTGTATCTATGCAATCTGCCTATTTCTTGCCTATAACACCTACTTCGTGCCGCAGCTTATGCGGCTGGTCGACCTAAGGTTCGACAATTACGTTTCAAGGATCTTATTCGATTATGCAGATGAGGTGGAGCGTTCAAAGATATTAGTCCACGAAGAGGTTGAAAAATTTATCGCCTCGAGCAGGAACTATCGTGATGTACTATGCGACATCTATGAGAAGATCTGCTGGCCCAACATTCCAACCTTTGACTCGCCCAGGGCTGCCCATCCATGGCCTCAGGATGCAGACTTAGAAAGATTAAATTTGGCACATCCGAGCAGAAAAGGTTGCATAGGTGAGACCAATCTTCGAACGCCCCTAGCCAGTCCCCAAATAAGGTATACATCTCACTGTCCCGCAGAGAGATCCAACAAACGATATGTCCGAGACGGTCTGGACGAGTATCTGTGTAATTTATTGTTACAATGGCAGTGCGCCAACTTGCTGATGCCGGCGAACAGGTTGCCTAATTGGATTTTGGGCTGGAACAGGATGCTTCTTTTGTATTTGGTTAGTTGCGCAATCTATGCAACGGCATTCAATTTCGGCATCCTTGCGGCTGTGTTAGATCTGGAAGCATTTGACGGGAGACCAGCAGCTTGTCTGACAATAATTTGCACTTGGGTGATACTGTTTTCAATCAATATTTCCACGACCGGGATAGGTGGAGCATTTGCCTTCACTTGCGGAGATCAGCTCAATTATTGCACCGAAGTGATGGATAATTTCAGGTTTACAATCGACAAAAACTCGGAGCGATTCCGAGAGTTTATTGATGGAGAAGAGGGGTCGTTCATTCAACGGAAATTATTCATTGAAGCTGGAGAGTTGCCGGTCATCCATGCGTTGGACGGTGAAAAGTTGGGATTTAGTTTAAGGGAACAAATGAACGCCCACATGCTCTACTCTCTGATGCACTACAAGATCTTTGTGTCCCAATTCAAACTCCTAGGACCAGGGTTCAGCGTGACATTGGCGTCTGGATTGATCATTTTATTTTCATATCCCATATTGTGCCGCCTTCATACGCCTTATTTCGACTCCAGCGATGAGGCAAATCACAGATTCACACTTGTTATCGTGAGCTTGTCCTACGTTCCACCCTGTTTTGCCTGCCTCGTGATCATATGCTTTCTTCATAAAAGATGTCTCAAGCTATACGGAGCTCTGGCAAGTCTTATGGCACACATGACAAAGGCGAACCATTTGGTGAGATATTTGGGCGACGAGGCCATTTATAGTAGACATCTGGTTGGAGTAATGCGAAAAGAGATATCTCATTCAACAAGAATGAGCCATGAATTTTCAATCAAATCTATTGGAGTGCGCTGTACCTTCTCGAGTGTGATGAAGATTGGCTTCTGGTTTGGCTTTGTAGTCATTTCCCTCGTGTTCAAGAGCACTTCAGACTCGAATGGTCTACCATTTTCCGGCCTAGCTTTCGGAGTAATCTAGACCTTGTGAAGATATGCCCCGATTAGATCGAATCGATTCTCTATTAGTTGTTGGCTAACTCTATTATCGGTTACAGACTAACAAATTCGCCGAGGCTATCTCCCGAAGCTCCATCCTCTGAACCTTGCTAAGAATGCCAGCATGCTCCCGCAACTGCTTCACTTACTGGTCGAGGGTGGATCAAGAGAGCCCATTCAGGCCAAGAGTGATTCAGCCACATGCACAATGAGATGAGCACCCAAAGTCAGGGGTCTGTCACCATCCGCCCACGCTAAGGACAGTACGACAGAAGGTCTTGAGGCCCGGGGGGAAACCAGGAAGTTTTGGCAAACTAGCCGTCTGTAACAATCCACCTTGCTGGGAATTTGTAGAGCTGCCAGTTCGGAAATGGGGGGAGAAGAATGCGGAACGACCAGGAAGGACCAATCTGACTCTAGCTGAAAGACTCAGCTGGAATGATGGTCGTGAGCTGCGGCTTAGGTATAGAGGGCCTGTTCGGGAGCATCCCTCAGAGTTGGGCCAAGCTGGGCGCATGCGTCGGATACTATGGACTCTGATTCGCTTGTTAGCCTCGGGGCAATTGAACACTTAGTCCATTTCCTCTTTCCAGTTTGGAGAGGCGACCGGAAAATCATTCATTGTTCATTGTTCTCGAAGAAGAGCGTGATAAATAGACGAGTAATAGTCGACAAGTCAAGAGAAGCGGAGAAACTTGTATCAAAGTTTCGAAATTACCGCTGCGGAAATAAACATAACTCAATACACATATATATGGGGCGAGTGTCATCTGTTAGGATGGGAAGGAAGAAAAAATCGCTAGGTTTCAAAGCGGGTTCCCGCGGCAGCTCGGTCAGTTCATTGGCATGTTTTATAACGCTTTTAGTTACTTTTGAGCTTTTGACTGCCTGGTGCATGACGTCAAACAGATTAGCAGCCGAGGCTCGTTATCTACCAACTCGTTCAGACGATACACAAGTTCAAGTTTTAAAAGACATAATACGCGGGGTAAGTGGCTAGAAGTCTGCATGTATCTATCTCTCTATCGATGGAGCAACCTTGGCTAGTTTCTCTGTGCACCACCCGTTTGGTCGGCATCAAAGTAGATGGTTTGAGTGCTAGATTAAGCTATAGACAGACTAATAACGATTGGCCTCCACAACTTCGAAACAGATAATCGCCCAATCCAGAGCTGCAGCAAATGACCAGCATAATCAGGAACAGCAGCTCACTCAGCGCCAAGGGAGACCTATGAACTTCATGGACCAGCTTGACGAGCATACAATTGGAGTTGAGGACCAAATAGGAAGCGTGAGGCGTAGGAGTTCAGAGCTAGCTCCAGACAGCGGCATTGATAATGGGGTCGAGTATGGAAGATACATGAAACCAATGGCGAATCTTGGTGGAGGCCAATCCAATACAATGTCTAGGATGTTACTTCCGAAACAGCTGGATTGAGTTCGAGCCTTGGAGATGAGCTTGTTCAAATCTATCATCCACTCATCCTTTAGTTTGTAGGGAGCCTCGTAATGTGCGAGAGACTCTTCGGAGAGCCTCTTTCCCGAGGCCCCGGAAGAAGGGACAGTGGCGATAATCGAATGGAGAAAAAGTAGCGGCAAAGGGGGAGTGGAATTGGAAATGGAAATGGAGAGAGCTGGAACAGATAGTTGGTTGCGGTGCATTGGACAAAGCGCCCGAAGAGATGGCCTCGAGCTAGGTGGGCTGCTCTGACAGGGAGAGGGACAGCGAGAGAGGTTTTTAACAAAAAAGGGGGAGGAATAAAAGTTTTCTATCAGGAGATGAATTGTGACTCAAAGTTTGCATTAACTTCTACCAGTCCATTGTTGGTTTTCTAGAGCGCCGGTTCCACTTTCATGCTGACAATGAAATGGTTTCCTAAATCATAAAGTTACACTAACGAGTCACTATGCACACACAATCTTGCATCATCAGGAGAGCTTGTACCTTTAGATTCAATATTAGGCTTTCTGTTCTCATACCCATGTTACTGTCGCTGTCTCGTTAGTTTGTCAGTCTGCCAGTTTGTCTGGGAACAAATCTGCCCTCCTGAGAGATGGCAATTTCTGGCCAAAACTATCAAACAATCGGAATGTTTGTTTTATCCTACGCCAAATGAATCCCGGCCAGGCCCCTGGCAAGCCTCAAGGCATCTCTAAATCCTCTCTTGATGGACATTGACTGACGGCCTGACGCAAAAGCTGGCAGCCTAATTTCTATGCCCAGCAGACATGCACACAGGTGCCAGACACTCAACTTTACACAACAAACAAGAGTCGCCCGAGCAGACCCAGGAATTCATTTTCGCCAAGCGGCAAATGAGAACGCAATGCAAACAATCACAACGTCCATTTCCGTTAGTCTCCTAGTCTATTTGTTAGTATACACAAATTCGTGCTGTTTGATATGAAAGGGAACCGCAAAGCTGTTGAAGAACACTGAAACGACCGAAATGTGTTTTATTCTTACAGATTTCATGCTCTCTCAGAGAACGTCGTTTATGAAAGTTGTGTCCAGATTTGTTATGAGCAACTTGATAAATTGCATCTCCTGTCTGGTTTGCTCGAAAATCATCGATTGTGAGGGTGTTGGTTTACCCATGTGTGCACTGTCTCCTTGGTCGTCTCCAGAAGCCAGGATGCTCCATTTGGAATCACTCTTACTCGCATCGCTGAGACTATTCGACAACAAATCCTGCGCTTTTTCCGGCGGTCTCAATAGATTTGGCGCCCAAACCATTGAGAGATTTGAAATGTCCATCTTGGTGCTTAGAACTTTGTCTGGTTTGGACAACATTTGCAATAGCCTAATAAGGTACGCGGCAACATCCTTGTTCAAGTTAGGCACGCGTTCATTAAACACACGGCATGCAATAGTTGCATCATGGCAACTTAAAAGACAAGCATCATAAATGCGTGTTGGGAACACGGGCTCAAACAGCTGACGGAAGAATAATTTCAAAAGGCCAGCTATGACGTGGGGATCCTCCACATTAGAGAGCAACGATTTCAATTGTTTGGCGTCCGTTATCTTGCGGAAATCGACACAATCAATTTCCAATCGCAATTGTGCTAGAAGGTCATGGTCTGCTGCGCAGCGAAATATGCCCTCGGTTTCGTTGCCACCAGTTTCTATAAGCTTATCACCGAGAGTTGTCAAAATCCAGGGTAAACGCAGGGTCTTCAAATATGGCGAACACTTTTGTAAAGACATTATTCGCTCCAATGACTCACCGAACACGCCACAATATTGAGGCCATTTAGTTATGGATAACCTAACTATAGATATCTCTTTTCCATCGGCGGGTTTTCTACAATAAATGAGCGCATTCTGGCGGAGACGTTTCTCTAATCTGGGCAAACATACATCGCGCGCCATCTGATAACTATGTGTCTCAAGGAATGACAGCAAGAAGGGTGCAAACTTTCTTGAGGGTGAAAAATAATTTAGCAAAAGAGACACCAACACCAGGCCCCAGTTGATGCTGTCAGGGTTTGGATTCTCTGTCAGTTGTCTGGCCAATTGAACGAATATTTCATCTCTCAGTGACGAGATTGTACATCCTTTGACGGCTAGCTCGAATGCTAGTTCATCCCGTAAGCGGTCGGGTATGAAGTTTGAACCATGAGAGCCAGTTCCTGGGGTTGTTGATGCTCCACTAGATGATGTGTAACTTGCGTTTAAAGTTGTATTGGCGCTGAGAGATCCAGATCTGGCCAATGGTTTGCGAGTCACAATCGAAGAAATTTCCTGTTCACTTAGACCAGCTTGAGCTAACAGTTGACGATATTTCTTGCTCATAGTGATCTTGCGGTCACCCATAAATTGTTGTATGAGTTTGAAGGAAGCAATTGATTCTGGAGCCAAATCAGTGCCCACTGAAGAGATCATCGGTTGTTTGATAGAATTCTTAGTCCAACAAATCATGCGAGACCATTTGACTTTTCTGTTGAAGAGGAGTCCACCTTTCTTTGGGTGTCGAGATAGGTTCTCTCTGGCAAACGATTCGACGGAGAAGGTTGAGCCGCGGGTGCTCTTGTTGCGATCGAAGTATCTGTTTGCCACTGAAGGGCTCTCACTGGTGTTGACACCACTATCACCACTTGTTTTGGATGGGTCCATACTGTCAGCTTTAACAGCGGCCTCAGGTTCTCGGACTGGCTCCAAAGAGGCTTGTATGCGCTCTGAATCGCTGTAGTAGGAGCAATTCTCTTCCACGACATCATAATCTGCGTCCAAATCCAGCTCAGCATCTGGCGGCAATTGAGGAGGTTTGGCCTTAATGGGCCGAGGTAATGTAGTGATAGTTGAGAGATGACGCATATACCTTTCATTGGCAGAGTAGATGTCTTTTTTATGCCCACCAGGGCCAGATTGTGCACCACCGATGCCTCCGGCTGAACCGTTGAAATATGTGTCCGCTACTGTTTTCAGTCTCTGAACCGCATTATTTGCTTCCAATCTGTAGGGACGAGCCAGCGAGTCATTGAATCCAAGAGCCGATGTTTGACGACTCTTTTTGAAATTTTCAACCAACTTCCTATGATCCAATTGCTGACTCATGCAAGAGGCTGGATCTTTTTGGTCGTCAATTAGCTCATTATTGTCGTATCTGAAGGATGTAGATGCTGTCTCGCAGGATAAAGGCGACTTTGGAACTTCGGAGGCTTTTTGATTGAGCTTGTTTCTGTTTTGCTTGTGCTTGACGTTTCGAGATTGATATTGCTTCAATGATGCGCCCTTACTTGTGTTCCGTCTGGTAGGAGATTCGTGATCACTACGCCAGCCGCCTTCACTCGAGTCGTCAACGAGATCTTGTGAGGCGTTCAGGTCACTACCCTGATCTCTAGTACTAGACAAGTCATCGCATAAGTCAGTATCCTCATCATCATCATTCAAACACTCCTCATCACTGTCTTGATCCTCATCTAATTCATCGTCGCTGATAAGAGCGATACCCATAGCTCGAGCCTCGCGCACAAGATAATGGCTCAGATTGTTCGTAGCAACCTGCTGAGAGGGTTTCTCAGCATATGTATCGATCCTAACCTCATTCTGATCATGCTGGGGAGAGGAGGGCGTTTGAATTTGGACAGTGCGGTCAAATGACTCGTTGACAATTCTATTTGACGTGTCTAGTTCGGTCGATGGATGAATTTTAAATGTTGAAGCTGGAAATGTCGTATGTACGGTATGAGATGAGTCGTCGGGGCGAAATGATGAAGATGAGGTAGAATCGCGTAAATGCATAGATCTTCGTTGCTGTAAATGTTGATCATTAGATCGTTGTTGCTGATATGACGTTGTCGGAGGAGGTGGAGGCGTGGGTCCAAAATAGTTATTTAACATTTCCTTGCTCGGCTTCTCCTCATTCTCTGCCCGAGCACCATCGAAGCTGGTAAAAAGCCTTCGGCTATATGAGCTTGTTTGACTAGTTCTGTTCTCATTTGATTGGCCAACACTAGTTTCAGATAGACCACGATTATCTCTATCATTTGATTCTAGATTATTGGTGGGGTCGATACGTTCTTTGATATTCGTGTTCTTGCTTGCATCAAAAGTGATTGACTTCAGAAAAGGCGATCGATTATTGTCCGGGTGTTCTAGCGTTCGGCGGTTAATAGAGGCGTTCTCTTTCGACATGAAAACATTTTGATATTCCGCAATCTTACTACTTATTCTATTTGTAGGCTGACAGCTATTTTGCCTGGACGACGGCCTTTTGGGTTGCTCCACAAGCTGGGGCTCATGATTGGATAGATCATGTTGGTTGACGGTTTGAGTGCCGGTTGTGACCATGCAGCAAGCAATAGTTTGAGTGGATGCATCACATTTAATCACCTGCTGGTTGTTACTTAGATTCGGTGATGTCCTTCTAAAAGTCTGCAGTTTCGATACTGGTATGATCAGCAACTTTCTTCTGGCCGAATTGTCTCTATTTGAATGAGACTTAGCGGTAGGAGATTTGGGTCTCGTCCAAACAGTCTTCTGCTGCTCCGGGTTATAATAATAGTATTTTCCAGATTTGTTGTCATACAGTTCCCACCAATGATCTTCGAAATCTTCGGTCTTCAAGATTGTTACACCTTGGGGTGGAATCTTAGCACAAACGCCGCTATCGAGATTTGCGTAAATCTTCGTTTTTGATTTTGGCTCTACTATCTCAACCCATTCTTCGTCCGAGACCGAGTTGTTTGGACTGGCTCGAGGACTGCTTCCGCTGTTGTATTGGGGCACTAGTGGTGGAGGAGGCGATATTTTGAAGCTCATTTCCTTAAGCATTTGATGTATTTAGCAAAACTGTAGAATATTGGAGAAAATGATGAGTTGATGATGATGTCATGCTTGATGAGACTCGAGTATAAAGCTAATAGTGCTTGACGAAATTTTCGTTTGATGTATTTGTTTTCTTTCAGGATTTTGGAAATCAATATCTACATCTTGGACATGGTTTAGTGAGGCCGTCACTACGATTAATTCTTCTACCATCGGGTGAAGACATGACCAATTTCGACGTATAATAGTGACAGCCACAAAACAGATAATCTCGTAATGATTCGGGCTTTTTTGTGCTACTTTGCCTTTGAGCGAGTAAACTTAAAAAAAACCGCTAAGTAAACCGAACATTTTAAAGCACAACCCGTGCGGTTCGCACATTCGAATTCTCCCGCCATGAGACTTGATTGTGGATTAAAAAGCCATCTGCGCACGCTAGCAGCCCAATGGTTATTCGGGCTGCACACTACACTGTACGAGACAGTATTAAGATGAACAACTCTTGCGCGCGCAGCCATGGAATAGCACTCAGAATAGTGGGACACCACATCAGTAGTGCGCCTGCATGCTATGAAAGAAGTGGAATCCTGTCCAATTTAAATTCCCTCTCCCCGGTTCTACGCGCATCGCAGTTTGCCCGTCTTAATTTCATTTCGTAGTGCACTTGTCTCATATTAACGTGCGGGCATTTCGCGAGACGGGTGTAATCTCAAAAGCACAAAGTCGTCCATAGTCATTCGGGGCTATGCGCATCTCTTGTTGACTCTTACCCCAGTCTTTTCTCTGCTTGTTTCGCGAATCGCGACCCTAGCACGCTCGCAAATAAAATCCTTGTTTACAATGTTTCTGATCGCTTCAACCCGTATCAACGTGATCACAACTTGAGGAAATTTGTGATTCCTTATTATTTTAGACTCACAACTACATTTTCTTATGATATCAACCTAAGGGACTAACCTCTCATCTTCATATCTCCAGAAAAGAACATAGCTTAGACAAGAACTATGCGTATCAAGCAAACTGCAAGAAAGTCGACGGGGTCTCGTGATCGATCGTCTGATCCACTCCGAGGCCGGATGGGTCGTTTGTTGGAAACCAAAAGGAATTCGGCAAATTACAGTGGATCATCGCCAGAACCTGATGGCAGTGGCTCTAGTTCCCCTGCTTCCAGCTCTAGCTCTAGTCCGGAACGCGATGTATCACGTCGAAGTTCAGGAGTTGGTAGAGGAAAGGACAATCCTGGCCGCGCCAAACCAGGAGTAGGCCGCGGAAAAGAGGGATACTCGGGTCGTGCTAGTGATGCTCGCGGTAGTGGTGCAAATCCACCCCGCTACCCTGGCCGAGGAAAACAGCTACCAAACAGACCAGACATCAAGGTGAAACCCAGATTGAAGAACGGCCAAGGAGCCTTGAGAGAAATAAGAGCTCTACAGAAGACCACTAACAGCCTCATTCCCAAGGCTCCTTTCCACAGACTCGTCAGAGAGATCACTCAGTCGCTCTGCAGTGAAGACGGCTCAATGACCGAAATGAGGTATCAGACCGCCGCCTTGGAAGCTTTGCAGGAAGCTTGCGAAAGCTACTGCATTAGACTATTCGAGGACTCCTACTTATGCGCCTTGCACGCTAAAAGGGTTACATTATTCACCAAAGATATCGAGCTATGTAGGAGACTGCGTCAAATGTAAATCCATTAACATAACACGTGATGATTGAATGCGTCAAGAAAGCAGTCGAGATATTTGAACAAACATTGACGACCACCAAAAGAGAAACTCATATTTTATATGACACACTGCACCTCACTTAGTCGCCAACTATTCAACCACATTGAGTTTTGATCTCGCAATAAAGACAGAGATGGAGATGTCCTCAACTCGTCCCATCTAGTATGTGAGCCAATTCTTTTATCTGACCTTCCATAGCTTTCATATATAATTTAGTCTGCCATAGAGCGTTTATCAGTTGTTCATCACGTTTATCGTCTATCGAAAATGATGTAGCGAGAGGGGGATTGATCCTAAAATAGGGCACACCCGTAGAAGAGCACCAGCCTTGCGCTCGATCCAGGATGTGATCCTCAGTACAACAAGATTGTATCATAAGTCTTCTGAACAAATCTCTGGCTGCCCTGATAGAGCGAACCATTTCGACGGGCGAGAAGACGGTTTTGAACCCGGCGGCGACCTGACCAAAATCTATTATATTCTGGCGACCAACTACCCGGCCGCGCCCTGTGCCTAGCGAAACAACCACATCTAGTTTACTAGGCTTTTGCTCCTCATCCTCGGGTAGACTAGCCCTGCTCCTTAGGAACTCTCTCACACGATTGAAACATTCAAACTCGTTCAATAAGTCGATTGTAGGATTGTTGGAGATGATACCACCATCCAGATAAGGTCCGTATGGTTGGAAAAAGAATGGGGCTGCGGCGGATGCTCGAACGGCCTGCCACACAAGGGGATCTGGATCATCCTCGCTGATAACTGCCGACGAGGTGGCCGAGGAGTCCTCGCTAGCGGTCTCATCAGATGCCTCTGTCTGAGGTGTTCGACTTTGGGCTTGTTTGGAGGAAGCTTTCGTCGATGATCGATGCGTGCCACTTGACCTGGTGCTCGTCGTCGACTTGGCGCTCGATGCCGACCTCTCCGACCCACTCGACCCATCTCTCCTCGTCCTTGGTTGTAGGATTGAGTTAACTGAAAGATTGTTGAGCTCATCTAGTGAAAAACCTTGAGATTCGAGCAGTTGATTTGGCGACCGGTAGTTGCGAAAGAAGCGTAACTGACAAGGGTCTCTATCGGCCAGGGTTGTTGTGACAGCCACTTTAACATCCTTCATATCGGACATTCTTGATTTAGCCCCAAGAATTCGTTTTAGAACCTGCTCGAGAGATTTCGAATCGTACGGCCGTTCGCCATTGAAGACTTCGTCCTTGAAGTCAAAACATATCTTTCTGAGATCAGTTAGAGACTTCCCTTGGCCCAGCATGCAGGCAATGAAGGCCCCCACGCTGGTTCCGCCAATCCAATCGAAGTAATCCTTCAGAGGACGCTTCAGATATTTCTGCAATTCAATCATTGTCTGACAAATAATTACCCCTTTCAAGCCACCACCATCGAGAGATAGAAGTCGCGCTCGGGGTCGCTCGTTTTTCAACAAACCAGTCCATCTCAATAATCGAGACAATTTTGTATCACCCACTCGAGACTCTATGATCTTGTGGAACATGTGTCGCTTATAAAAGGATTCTCTATCAAACTCCACCCATCTGTTGTAGGAGTTACCATTATAGTCGCCGTAGTATGAGCAACCATCGGGACAAGGCTCGACTTTTTTCTCAACTGGGTTCGAAACAACGTTAGTCACTTCGGTCAGGTCACAATTGGCTTTCTGTTCGTCCTCTTGTTTCTGGGGACGACTATTCCGAGGAGGGGATTGTTTTTCCTTCTCGGAACGAGCACTCATTGACTCGTCACATCGCGGGGCTCCAATCTCGTGGAGCATGGCCAAAATCAGGTGCGCGGAGCTAGGCGTCTGCTGAGGCGCTGTCGACCTGTTGCAGGCAACTGCAGTGTGGTGCCTTGAGGATTGGCCATAATTGTCGACCGCCCTATAATTAGCATCGAAGATGAGTAATAATTGACACGCAAATATGTTGCCAGTCTTACAGGCTAAAATTAGAGGTGTTTCCCCATGTTCGTTTCTGGCCTCCATGTCTGCTCCATCACACAAAAGATTGGTGATCGCCTGTAGTTTTTGCCTCCTAATGGCCTGGTGGAGGGGAGTTTCGCATCCCCTACCTCTCTGCCCGTCGGCAAAGGGCGAGGCGTCGTTTGGCGATATTGCCGGCGGGGCACAGAAATCTTGTGAGTCTATACCCAGGGGTGGCCTATGATTATTATCGTCTTCATGCACCACAAGCGAGATAAGATACACGATCGAGCCAACGAATCCGACCAATAGAGTGGTGAGAAATACTATGATGATAGTGGCTAACATCACTGGAGTACAATGTGCTCGTTGAGAGATCCAAACAAAGGCCAGCTATATTTTTTGGCCAAATATAAGGAATGTGAAAAAAAAACATCAACAACGACCATAAACAATCCAACAAATTGTCCATCTGCTCAGGCGATGTTTATTTTCAATGGATGAGGTGCACTAGTCGGACAGGTATTTATTACAAATAACCATGAAGCGGAAACGAAATAGCGATGATCTACAGGCCTGCGATCTGGTCCTAACCGATGCTAGTGGTCGGTCTATAAGGGCGCACAAGGCCCTGTTGATGGACAAGAGCACTTATTTTGCCCAGCTTTTGAATGAACATGATTCCAAAGAATTGCAAATCAATGAAAACTATCTCGTCGAATTGATACATTATCTATATAGCAGGGATAGTGACTTTAGCGAACAAGATTTGACTCAGTTGTGCGCATCACCACCGTCGATTGATCAGAAGAATGACCTACAGGTAGCTCAAAGGTTGAGTAGGCAGAATGATACACACGAAGACCATGACACTGGAAATGATGAGGTCCCAGTCGATGAGACAACTCAAAATTTCCAGCATAGTCATACAACTCATGGTCCAATATCGCCGATTGATACATCGACAATTTCGGGAGATATTGAGATTCTGATGCATATGTTGGTCTTGGCTAAAAAGTACTCATTCAATCAGCTGTATAAAATTCTACTAGATGAAATCAATTACAAACTAAGTCCATTAACTGCAATACGAGTTTACAAGTGCGCTTGCGAGCTCAATTTGTCTGAATTTCGCTCCCAAACTAGGATCATGATCCTAAGCTGGTTGCCCTCTTTACAGTTGCGAGAAGAATTTCTAACCCTACCACAAGGGGCAATCTATGATATATTCAATGCTGAGAGCCCTGACATTGAACGTGATAGCAAGCTAGACGCCTTATCCTTGTGGTGGTCGAGAAACAAGAATGTTGATCTAACAGAATTATGGGTCAAAATAATGATGAGTACTGAGACAAGGAGATAAAAGTTAAAGTCTCATCGGAAGTCCCGCCCCCTTTCCCCAAATCGACAAAACGCTTCATTCGCCTAATCTCGGGAACCTGGATTGACCTCGCTCCCACACTTTTGAATCATGAGAGATGCCTGTCAATCAATTGGTGATTACTAGGACACAAACGACCATCGTTGACTCCCCATGACAATAAATACCGAACGACCAGAATGGCAGAACATTGATCAACATAGTGTCTTTTTCTTCTCTTGCAATCTTCAGCGTGGATAGTTTGCGATTCCGTGCCCAAGATCGTGCTCACATCATGTGCAATTATCGTGTGTGCAAGTGTCACTCATAACGGATATGTTCACAAATCGTCCTCGGGCTGGGATGGAGGGTCACAATTCACACTAGGTAAATCAAATAACCGATTTATGGATTTCTGGTCTTTGGTAGGGATTTAATTGATTGAGTAGAACAAGTAAGACTGCGGGCTTGCGTGAACTCAGTCAACGATCTGTTGAGGTGTTGGTCGAGATGCAATGTTAAACAATGAGGCATTTCTAGACCAGGGCATCATCGCGGTGTTCGGTTAAGCTGCGTATCTTCAGACAGACTCTGCACTTCTGTCTGTCGAGATGAAAAGTCTTCAGAATTCTCATGGGTTCATCTCATGATCTTATCCATAGTAGCATTTAGGTTTTCTCGCCGGAAATAGGAATCAGAAGAGATGAGGAAAGAGTAGGAACCTTGCAGTCGTTCTCTTGAGTCATCATTGCGTGATCTTTTAAAACTTTATTTCGAATTTCCATAATGCATAGTCAGAGCATCTTTTCATCTCATTACATCGGTCTGACCTTGGCGGGAAAATTTACATCGTCAATTTGAATGCATTGAATCATACCTAAGGGTTGGACAAGTTTCTTGGCTCTGGTAGAGTTTCTTATGCTGTGAGCACCTGTTCAAGATTTTCCAGCTCAAGCTGAGCTTTTCACCGCGACCCAAAGCTGCCTAGTTGAAACCTCCTCATCTGTGAGTAATATATGATGCTGGGCAGTGAGCAAGCAATCACCACAATTGCATCGGCGGAGGACAATCTTGAGCCGGAATCCACAAATTCAACATTAGCCATTGGCTCTATTCCGTAGTGCTGTCGCGTCCGCTGGGCCTCTTTATTGTTGGCAATCTGATAGGATGAAGACCCTCCACTATAATGAACTCGGTCCCTCGATGAGCTCTTTGATCCTGGAAATTTGTCGGGATTGAATTTTGATAGGCGTTGAATTGAGGGAATCTGTCAGTAAAGGATGATAACAGGGAGAAATCGGGATCGTATAGTTCTTTGTTTGAGAATATTGTAGGCATTTGAGTTGAGACCATCAGAGTCTCTGAACAGGTGAGAGAGAGAGAAAGAGCGAGAAAATTAAGCATTGATACACACTCTTAACATGAAGCCTAATTGTAGCTGGCTCGGCTGAGCTAGGCTTACAAGTATAATTTCCAGAGTCACTTGAAGTCACTCCGCTCAACTTGAGTCGGCTGGTCTGAGTATGCGGATCCCAATCGATGGCAATATTTCTCATCAACATCTCACTCGAAGTTCTGGCATAGTTGACCAAATTTCCATTATGATACCAGTAAGTTTGGAGCTTAGGCTCCGTGCCTGACACCTCGGCCAGTGTCGTCTGGGTGGTCATGGGACTCTGTTGTAGTAGTTGTTGCTGTTGCTGTCTGAGACTATTGGGCGCCACAACATCACAGGTGAATTCTATGTTGGCCCCAACCGAGGCGTAATACTGTTCGCCTTGTCTGATTCGAGCTCTCGCGGCTAGTCGATGTTATTTTTTTACGAGCGAGTAAGTGTGTGAGTGTTTCGAGTGGGAGACGAGGGTTCGTGTGGTTTGAGTTGTACGTGAAGGTGTGTTAGTAGAGCTAAGTGGGATACATCGATTTGGAGCAAGAAAGAGAGAGAGAGAGAGAAAGAGAGCGAGGGAAAGAGCTAGATAGAGAGACATGCTCAGAAAGCAGAGAAAGTTGTTCATGTTGACAGGCTCTTGGTTGTAGAAAAATCTCCCAGAAGTAGATTGCCTTTGGCCAAATGGGAAACCAGAGGGAATTTCCTCCTTTCTCTCATACTTTAGCCCTAAGGGGCACTTACCTTTAATGTGCAAATTGATTATGGTGCTCATTTTGGGATCGGTGCTCACCTGGCACTCGTAGCTTGTCGAATCGTTTAATGTCACGTCTTTGATCTCCAAGATCCAATCGGTGCTCCCGGGCTCGTTGATGGATGCAAACCTGGGGTCTCCATTGTAAGTGTATCTGCCTGCCGTGAGGATCTCGTTCTCTTTGGGCTTCAGCCAGGAAACCTGCGGATTTCGAGTTGTTAAATGGACAGTTTGCGGGTGGCCAAGTGGGGCCAGTGTTAGGCAGCAGTGTGGGGGGCAAAGTTCGAGTTGCTTGGGGCGAGGGGAGACTGCAATCGAAGGGCCACAGTGTTTGGGTTAGGCCGCAAGAGATAGGTGCTCGTGGTTGGGCTGAGACCTAGTTTGAGGCCAGAGGTAGAGGTGGAGAGGCAAGAGCAAAGGGTGGCGGGCAAGATAATCTGACGGCCATTAAGGTGGCTCAGTTGGTGTCTGAACGTTAGTCATTTGCAGGCGGCTCGTGTTGTGCAAAGGAGCAGAAGAAAAAATTATCATTCGCCAACTGGGCGCCTATTCTCCTAATCTCGGCCCCTTGTCCCCTGGCCACCTATTGCGACCTGGCCACATTCAGATTGCCTCTCTTGCGGGCCGCATTTAGGTGCCAAACTCCAACGTTCAGACGATCTTATGAGGCCCGGCTTTATTTAGCAACGTGGCCTATTGCGGCGCTTGAGCTTGTTTGGGCCACAAGTTGGCGGCAGCTTGCCAGTTGGATTGGCGCTATACGCGAAGAGACAAGTGTGTGTGTGAAAGTATAACAAAGATGATTTTTGGCCGCAGAACTTTGTTTGGAATAAAGATAGAGAAAATTCCATCAGATATTATGGTTGCCGGCTTAAGTGGGTTGCTGGATATTTGTGGGCTCAGAGAGGGCAGACATGCACGTTTGCCGCAGCAAGAAGCCTGCAGTTCAGTGCAGGCTGTTTGCTGCCCATTGGAAGCCCATAGCTCTGGCCCGTTCTAAGCACATCTGCTTTTCATTATTGTCACTTGGGCCCATTGAATTCATTGGGTCTGGAATCGTAAATTTTTCTCCCGCTTTTCGAAGCTAGTCTGTGGGAGAGAAGAAGATCCTCCAAGTCGTCGTATGTCGATTCCAAATACGACACCCTCCAGAGACACACATTGGGGCACAATTTAACAAGCTCGACCTTTTAGAGTTTGGCCAAAGTTGCATCGAGGGGAGCAGTTGGTGCTAAATTGTGTAATCATAAATTGTTCGGCATTCGCAGGATCTGCACTGGGGGAAATTATGATTATTACTATTTCCATATTTTGCTCTTGAAGCAAACTTGAATTGAGGCAACTTGATTTCTCTCAGCTCAATAATGAGCGCCATCGAGTTGGCCGCAGTTGAGCTTCAGCTTGAGAGACAGACTCAGGTCGTGAGATGGGCGCCACTGTTTTGGAGCACTGATTGCACCACAGCCTCTCGATGCTGCTTTGAGAATTAGAGAAAGCTGCTGGGGCTTCTTTTTAGGACAAAATCTTGTAATTATTATTGCCCAACGACTTCAGACTAGCCGCAGAAATATGGACGAGGATCCCGGCAAAGAACTAGCAGAGAACCATATCTGTCCTGCCAATTAGTCTTAGTCCATTCCAGCTTCTGGCCAACGCTGAGGATTTCCTGAGGTCTCATGGAACAGGCGAACAGACTGCCAGCGGCGCAGGAAGAGAGTTTGGCTGTGGCCAGAAGCTTGCCAAATCCTCTTAGTCCAAGGGACTTTTGCGGTCGGTCAAGCGGCAGTGTGCTCAAATCTGTAGAGTTTTCTCATTGTTTGGCTCTCGCTTTAAAGGAGTTTGCCGTTCCAGCTTGACGGGCGGCGAAAAGGCGGCGTCAAGCGAGGCAAAATTTGCGATAAGCGTTTTGTTTCTAGCGCTTTGGGCAGCCACACGAGCCTGATGACCAGAGCTCTTGGTGTTCTCGAGCGAGAAAGCAGGACAAAGCAAAGCGTCGGCGAGCACCACTTTTGCTGCGCCCACTTGGCTACATTTATTCCAACTCTCGACTCTTTTTGGGCTCCCCCTTTTTGCCTCCTTTTGGCTCCTCTCGAGGCACTTCATTGAATATTCTCCAAACATTAGTGGCCGCTTTTGGGCCGCTCGCTCGCTGAGTGTGTCCCATTAGTTTGTAAATGTGTGAAAAATATCATAGACACACGTCTGGCTGGCCAGCCAGCAAACGCCTGGCCGCCAGCCTTGTTGGGCCTTGTTCTCTGTGGCCCTTAGGTGTGGGTCCCCGCGGGCTGTTCGGACTTCCGTTTGGGGTGCCAGAGAGAGAAAAATGGTAGAAAAATGGAACGCCGCTGGGACGAAAGAAGCAGTGTAAAGTGGCGGGCACTTCTTTTTGCAACTCTCTGGGTCTCGCTCTGGTGTCGTCTTGCTGGTTTGGTGTGGCTTGTTTGGCTCGTTGCAAGGAGAGAGTGAGACTGCGGGCGAGAAATGGGCACTTTTCGCACGCTTCTCGGGCGGCTTTTGCGCCCAAGCACAAAGAGCGCGGCCCAAGTAGGCGGGCGCGCGTGCACTCGTCCAATTTTGTTTATGCAATTTTGCCACCCGACCGAATCTCGTCCCAGAGAGACAAGAAAGGCAGAAAGAGAGAGAAAAACAGAGGCAAAAGACAGAGGCCAGAGAGCCGAAACAACATTTGGTGACGAGATGCCACGAGATGAGCGAGGCCAAAGAGGAGGAGGCGTGAAGAGGCCGCCCGTTTGGCAGCCAGAAAGAAGGTGCCAAAGTGCACCAATTCGGGCGGCAATTAATCATTTCTCGCCTCTCTGGATTAGTGGCCAGTCGGTTGGCCGTTTCTGTGCTCACTGTGTGTCTGTGTGTGCACGAAGTTGGTGCGATGATAATAATAATAAAAATAATAACAAAAATGAAAACACCCTCGCGCACTCGAAGCATGCCATTCGAATGGACGAATGGGAGCTTGTGCACAACAAGCGCGCGAGCTGCAGACTTGCATGGGCCCACAATGGCAATAAAATAAATATGCACAAGGGAAATTGGACGGAAATAAAACTTTTCAAGTTCATCGATGTTCGAAGGCTAGTTAACCGCCGACTTTTGGAGCCCCCAATGCTGCCCCTCTGGCCGTCTTGGGGCGACGGTCAGAGTCTTGCGAGCTAAGAGCTGAGAGCGTGTCAAGAGCGAAAAGCTTGGCAAATTCTTGGCCAAACTGGGGGCGCCCAAAGCCAAAAGTGCAAAACTGGCCGCCGCCAAACAGCCGCAGAGACAGTCTCCAGTTTGCGCAATTAATTTTCGCCCAAACTTGGCCCAAGAGAGCGCCCCCAATGCGTTGAACACGCGCAAGTGCTCGCAATCTGTCTAATTGATTCGTGAAAAGTGAAATGTGAAATGTGAAATTTGAAAAGCTCCAAAGCTGTTTGCCGTTTCGCCTTCTTTTCGTTGGCCCTTTCAGAGGCAATGGCCAATGAGAGAGCGCAGGGCTCCTCTTCGACTTATTGGCGCTCACCACAAGCTAGGCAGCGAGATGGCAGCTCTAAGGGCGCTTTGTGAGAGTTTAAGTGGCTTATAAGTTTCCGAGTGGGCCCTTTGGACTGCTTTGCATGTGACGACTGCTCACTACAAGGGCGCCAACAGATTTCCAGGCTGTTGCGCGTCGGCCGAGCCCTCGAGTGGGGCCGTCTCGCGAGAAGTGCAGCTCTCTCGAGTGTGTGTGTTGTGGGCAAACGAGGCGGCGAGTTGGGCGCCCAAGTGGGAGCACTCTCTGCTCGTCTCCTTTGGACTGGGTGGCATTGCGCAACAATTCGTTTATCGAAATAAGTCGCGGTCTCAATGCGATTATATTGGAGGCGAGTTGTGGCAGTGCAAGAAGATGGCCGCTTGCAGTAAGCAGTAAGCAGCGAGCAGTAAGCAGCGAGCAGTGAGCAGCTCGAGTCGCACACGCAGCAGAGACAGTCTGTGGCCAGTGCGCGCAAGTTCGTTGAACTGGGCCCGAAAACGCGCGCTGAAAACTGGCCCCAACGACTTGGCCAATGGGCAGGGCCGCACTGAGATCACGCCCAGCCAATGCTGGCCGCCCAGCAGGTCTTAGTGCCGCCTGGCCGCAGTGGGGCCTCCTCTAGGTCATATTTGCGGCCGCCGGGGACGTCTGGTGGCGCCTTCCACGAAGGGCTCCTCTTGGGCTCGTGTGCGCCAGCGCCCGAGACAGATTGATTGCGGCCAAATAAAGTTTTAAGCGCCGATCCAATGGACTGGAACTGGGCGCTTGCAGAGGCGCCCGATCCAGCCCGGCCAGGCTCAAGTGCAGGATTCGTTTGACTGATTTTTGCATCAGCCGATCGGCATCGGCAGCTCATGAGCGGCCTCAGTTGGTGCTAAACTCTCCCAGCAGAGACACTCTACTCTATGCATCCCGATCGGCCCCCAAGCGACAGTTTTGAGCGGCAGCCTCGCAGTGACTTAAGTCAGTCTGAAGTGTCCGGCCGGAGCTACTTACCGTTTTGTCTCCCAGCTCGAATACTTTGCACGTCAGATAGGCAGTTTGGCCCAGTTCGACGGTGATATTTTTCTGAAAATCAGTCCCAAAATAAGGCCTCTGTTTGGACCAGTCGACGCTGGGCCTGGATGGTGGTTCGTTTTTGCTGCCACTGACGCGCAGTTCGTTCATTGGCAGCATGAGCATTGAAGTGTGCGCGCCAGTGCGCTGCGTGTGCCCAGCCGGCCCTAAGGTGCCGGAGCTGCCTGCCAACTGGCTGGCCCAAGGCACAATGGACGACCGGCGGCGTCTTGGCCTCCCATTCGGATTGGGCTTGAGATTGAGCTCCGGATTGAGCTTGGGACTGGCTCCAGCAGTGCCTCTGGCGGCGCCACTCGGCCTGGCTTCTTCTGCTCGAGGGGGAGGGGGCGAAAAAGAGGATAGGTTCGTTAGGGGCGAGTTGTTGTTGTTTTTGATGCTTCGTTAGTTGTTTGCTTTTTTCGACTTGAATAAAGCGCATTTGGGCCCGATTTCTCGCAGTCTCAGTCTCTTTGATCTCGATCCCCATTCTTATTGGTATTCCCATTTCCAGCTTGGGCCGAATTCGGCCCGCAATTCATGCACCAATGGGGGAGTCACGGACAGTCTTTGGCGCACTCCAAAGACAGTCTCCAGCGCACAGCGCACAGTGCACAGTGAACAGTGCGCAGTGCAGCAAACGGGCCACCTAAAAGCGGGCGAGGGAAAATCAAATCAAATAGATCGAAGAAGTTGCCGGCCAATTGTGCATTGTAGCTGGCAGTCTTGCCAATTTCGAGCCCCTCCACTGCCGAGCTGCAGAATGGTCTAGCCAAAGTGCAAGGGGTGGCAAGAAATCAGAGGCCGCCCAGAGGCTGGCACGAGGAGCGCAAACCAAACAAGAGCCTGAAACGAGCCAAATGGGCACATGATGCCCCGTCGCCTAGGGCAAAAAATTCAAGTCTAAACAATGAAAGGGGCCGCTCGAATGCTGCTCGAATGCCGCACACGATCTGCACACTTCCACTTTGCGCCCCAACCCAAATGGACAGCAAATTTCCCTCGCAGCTCTGGACACTTGGCTGCTGCTTTGCTGCGGGCGCACACAGTCTGCAGTGTGCAGTCTTCACAGTGCACAGTGGCTCTTGCTGGCATTCTCCATCTCTCATCCTCCCAATTGCGCCAATTCCGCCTCTTCCCCTCTGGCTCTCTGGCCCTTTGGCTCTCCCGATCCCAGTCTCTGTCTCTGTCTCAGTCTGTGTCTGGCGAGCTGGCCGAGCGGCGCACAATTATCATCAACTTTTTCCAACTTGCTAATTAAACATCGCCCCGGCGGGCTGCCTCAGTGTGGGGCCGGCGAGCTAAGTGTGGGCCGTTTGGCGGCCGAAATTGGGGGCAAATGTGGGGGAGGAATAAGACGACTAGGAAACTGAACAAATGCGCGAAATGAAACTAACTAGATTTCATTAGCACAATCGAGCGAGCGGCGCACAATGATGATTGGGCAGCCCTTTGGCGCAAGTGATTGTGCAAGTGCGGCCCACTTTGCAACGCGCCGATTGCAGTCCTGCAGGAAGGCGGCGAGACTGCAGGACGGCAATCCAATTGGGCGCCGTGTTTGTGATTGTGTTTGTCTTTGCTCTTAGGTTCTCGTGGTGCTAAGCAAAGCCAAGTGGAGCCAAGTGGAGGCCAAACAAAAAGAGCTAAGCGCCGGCCGAGCTTTACAATTCGACTGTGTGCTTGATCGGCGGAGGATAGTCTGCTGCGATGGGTTGCCAGTGGGCAAAAAGGCCAACGTCTGAGAATGGTGATTCCGAGCAAACAGAGCAGCAAATCGAATTGGTGCGTGTCTATCGTGAGCACTTAGTCTTAGTGGTAAGTGGCCAGCGAGAGCTGAGTATCCTCCTTTTGCTGGCTGGCTGGCTGGAAAAAGGAGGCATGCGAGCAAATGCGCCGCTCTGGTCGCATCGCCGCTTGATCAAATTAAAAGCGGCCGCCTCTCATATCTTGGCCCTTCTTGTGTCGCCCTCTGCAAACGAGCGGAACTCCTTTGGCGCCGTTTGCAGGCCAGACACATCGGGCGCTAATTAGCGATATGCAGTCCGCAGGTCAGAGACTCGAGCGCAGAGCTGAGCGCGAGCGGCGAGCATCTGGAGCTGCTTCGTGCGCTGCTCGCCCATGCAGTTTCCAATTGGCCGCGCTGAATGCACGCACAGAGCACAGAGCGCCACAGACAGTCTGCGGCCGGCCGATAACAAGTGGCCACTTGTTATTGGCGGCCCATTGCCCCTCGTCCATTTCTCCGCCGCCGAGAGGCGCCCAAACCGGCCAATAAAAAAATTTCCCTCAGCTCGTCCCCAGAGCTGAGCTGCCGAGCTAGACGGTGGGCACGAGCCCGGCCGGAAGAGCGGCCGCCGGAGAGCCATAATTGTTGTCAGTCACTTGCAGGGGCGAGCTCGGCGAGTCTGTGTCCAGGCGGCGGAACAGGCGCGTCTGTTGAGCCGAGCCAAGTGGAGGGAAGAAGCCAAAAAGGGGCCAAAAAATGATCCGGGCCCAAAAGTTGGCGCTGGCAAACAATGGGGCTGCATCGGCGTCCAATTAATTGTTTTGCTCGCGCGCGCTTTAAGCCAAATTTATCTCCCTTAATGGGCCAGGGAGATGCGGGCGGGCGGGCGACATGCCGCCGCTCGTTTGCAGCCACACAATGGGGCGCCCATAGAGCCAAAGTTTGGCGCTGTGAATGGAATTCGAATCACTCTTCTGGAGGCTATTCTGTTGCTGTTGCTGTTCTTCTGTTCTGTTCTGTTCTGTTTTGTTGCCTGCTTGTTTGTTGACGCTTGCCCTCAGCGTTGGCCTCTGGAGAGCACAAAATGCAGACTGTTGGCGGCCGAGCTGAGCGCCAGTCTGGCGGCCACTCGTTGGCTCTGCGTGTCAGCGCCACGCGCGCCCCACGCAGCCAAGACGGCCCGCAAAGGCCAACCGTCATACCATTTAGGCGACGACTGACAGCCGCCCACTGGCGCCCATTGTTCCGCGCGGGCCCCAAGCAGCGGCGGCGGCGAGCTAGTTTGGAGCAGCCCAATGTCTGGCTGGCTGGCCGGCCGCAAACTGGCAACAAGCTCGCCGAGAGTGCAACTGCGAGCAGCTATTGAGCAAAAACACAATGCGGCCCAGCGATGAGTTGTCGACAAAAAGGAAACTGCTCACATAATTAAGGCAAATTCATTTGGCCTCCTTCATTTGGCCTGGACTTGGCCAAATTTAAATGTTTTTCTCACGCTGAGGCGTGGCCGCCGCACACGAGCCTCAGTGGAGGAAGCAGCGCTGGAAGAAGCAGCAAGCTTCTCTGCCAAGCTCGGCCCACAATTAGAGTCAATCAGGGCTCGCCTGGTTGGCCAAATTCAATCGCTCGTGCCACACCTAAGGGTGCACGAAAGATTGCCTCGCCAGCGTGTCATGCGTCGCGCGTGGCCACAGAGGACGCCTCGTCTGCGCGGCCGACGATTAATCAGCGGCCAATTTTGATTCCGTCCACACAACAACGCACAACAACCGCAGGTCGGCCGCCAAGATCGTCTCGCTGCCTCGTGCCTGCTTAGCCGCCGCCGCCACGACGACAATGAGCAAAGTGATGCTCCTTTTGGGCCCACTGCTGATGATTTACGACGCCCCACCGGCGGCAAAACAAAGCAGCCAAATGGGGCCCATTTGGCTGCTCGGTTGTGCAGCTCAGCCGTCCAGGTCGGAGGCAATTTGTTCTCATTACCGTCCAATTGTCTCAAAAGGAGGCCCGCCGTCTGGGTGCGGTGGCGGCCAAGATGCGGCCGAGGACAAGGGCAACTCAGGCGGTGGACGCGCGCCCTGCGAGTGCGTGCATTGTCTCTGCGCGCTCGGCTCTGCACTGCGCGCGTCCTCAGCGCGTCTTTGGGGCGCTGGTGGCGCTCCTTAGCTAGGGCTCCTTAGGTGGCGCCAAACGCTGGCGAGTTGCCCATTTTTCAGGCCGCAAAATGACGGAAAATATTTGGCCAGACATGGCAAACATTTTGGGCCAAAATTTGGATGCCAAGCGGGCGGCCGAACTGCAACTCGCCGCCCACTGACTGGCCCCAATTTGCGCCCGCCACACGGCCGGCCGAATTATTGATTGGCCCCTCGTCTGGCCGGCCAAGTCTTGGCACGCCCGTCTCGTCCGAGTGGCCACAGACGCCAGTCAGCGACTAGTGGCCAGTGGCGTCTTAGAACTCGGCCGACAGTCTGCAGACAGTCGGGCGGCCACTAATCACGACAAGCTGCGTGAGCGGCCGGGCCGAGCGAGCCGCAGACTAGGCCGGCTGACTAGGGCCGCCCGCATGGCCAGACTTTGAGTTTGAGCTCGAGTTTGAGTTCGAGTTTGAACAGTGCGAATTGTGGCGCACCTGGAGACTGCAGTTGTGTGGCGCACAGTTGTGCTGCCCGCGACACACAACCAGCGCCCACTGCTGGCCACTTTTCGGCCGACCGCCAAAGGTGCCAATTGGAAATGGATTATTTTTCTCGCTCTCGCTCTTGCCAGAAGGAGAAAAGGCGCCAACGTCGAGAAAGCGAGAGAGAGTCTAAATTGAATTTGCGCCCAACAAGCCTCGCAGCGGCCAGTTTGGCTCGTCCGCCGCGGCTAAGTGTCGGCAATTGGCGGCCGGCGAGCTCGCCTCTCGGCCGCCAGACACAATTTGCCGCCCTTCTCAGAAATTGCACCAGAAAGCCCACAAGCGCAACGGGGACGAGCTCCCGCTGGCTGAACAAGTAGCTCTAGTTAGCCCTAAGTACATCCTTTCGAGAGCAGCAAAAGGAGCTCTCCTCAAAGAGCTCGGCCAGTCGAGCTCGTTGGCCGCCGACTCCGAATTGGCTGCTCTGCGGGCCCAGCTCAGCGCCGCTCTCAATCCGCAGCCAATCCAAAACCAAATAGACAAATTGGTCTCCTTCTCTCTCTCTCTCGTGCTTGGGGCTGAAAAGTTAAGTAAATTTGTAACAGAATCGTTAGCTAGCTTGTAGCAGATATAAATTCTCGCCCAGGTGAGCTGGCGTGTTGTGGCTGCGCTTCTCGCTAGCCAACAGCGCACTGCACCTAAGCACTCGGCCGCCTGCAACTTGCAGCTTGCAGAAATGCTGCCAGCGCCGCAAGCACTTTGGTGCGCGCCGCAGTGCAGCTGCACTGCCGCAACTCACTTGCTACAGTTGCTCGCTCAAGGCGCCCACTTGGCCGCCGCCAACAAACTTCGACTATCATTATTTCATTCCGGTGTCGAGTATCGCCCTTTGCAGCAAAGGCTCTGCTTGCCAAACTGCAGTCCGAATCTCCTCCCGTGCTCTCCAGCGGCACAAATTTGACGCCCTCAGCCCAGTGGGCAGCTTCCGTTCTGGCGCCAAACGCCACTTTCTGCTTCCCGCAACTCCTTTTCCCACTCTTTCTGTCTCCCCACTTTTGCCCCCCTTTTGGCAGTCCCTTTCTGTCGCTCCCCCCAACTCGCCGCTGCTCATTACTCTCCGCTCACTATCAGCGCCCCAAGCTCGCCCGGAACTCTTTGGCCCGCAACACTTGACCAACAAATTGGCCTCAAAGTCTGCCCGAAGAAGTGAGATCTGAGCCGAAAGATAAGCGGCCAGTTTGGGCCCAGCTGAGCGGCCCGAAAGCTACAACAAGTCGTCCTTCTAGTTGGACCAAACTCTCTGGGCTAAAGTCGGCCAAACTAAACCAAACTAAAGGCAAACAGTGGGCCGGCTTTCACGCAAAACTTGCTCAACTCTCACGACAAGCATCAATCACTTTTCATTGGTGGTCCAATTTTTCTCGCTTGCCTTTCACCAAAATGTTACTTTCTCCAATGTGTGTTTGTGTCTTTGCTTGGCCCTTCCCGAAAAGCTAAGCCCAATCTGTGTGACGATCTTATCTTGGGCGAAACAAAAAAGCCAACACGAGTGCAGGAGAGACACTCTCTCCTGGGGGATTTGGACGTTGGCCCAAACCGCGCCAGGCAGTGTGCGGCGCGCCCGCCTGATTGACGACCTCTGCTCCTCCACGAACGCCCACCACTGGCACCAGCGCCGCCAAGACGCTGCCAAGACACCGCCAAGACGCGCGCCAAGCTCGCCGGCTAATTAGAGCGCGATGCGATTGCTCATCAATTCGGCCCAGTTCATTGGGCGCCAGCCAGAAGTCGCCTCTCCTGCGGACCCTTTGCCTCCGCAGCTCAGGGGCGCCCTTTGCACCGGCGCAGGTTTGCTGCTTTTGCTGCTCGCTGCAGCCCACCCAGAGACTAGCTTGCCACTGGCGGGGGCTCATCCTTGCTCGTCTGTTGGTTGTCTCGCTGCGCAAACCCATTAGCTTGATTATTGATACTGCTCTCTGCTGGCTAGAAGGCCGCCAAGTCTCGCTGACAAGCTCGGCTTGAGACCGCTCTCACACAACACTCAAGACGCTCCCAGAAGGATGACACTAATTTCACGCCACCCAACACGCTTTCATTATCCTTGCAACGAGCTCGCAAACTCCGCCGACTTGCCCACTTCCTGGGGCCCTAAGGAGCCCCAGCGAGTGGCTGCAAACTGCGCCCTGTATGTAGCCACTCTCAAGCGCGCTCTCCAAACTCAAGCCAGGCTCGTTATGCCTCCGAACTAATGGCACTTGTAGTTGACGATTTGCCAATTCGCCTCGGAAGCTCCTCGGCGGCGGCGCTCATAATTAATCGGCGCCCACCGCACGCGCGCCCAACTCAAGCTCGTCTCAGCCTGTGCATGCTGGTCAGCATGGTGGCTAAATGGGCGCTGTCCAGTGGGCGTCCAGTCGCTAGAGACAAGGTCTGCGTGTCTGCATGCCATTACTTGTCGCTGCTAAGTATCCGCCTGGGCAGCCTCGTGCTTGGCGGCGATAATTTTCACACAACAACAATCGGCAAACGTGCGCTTTCGGGAGCCCCAAGCAAGAGTTTGTTTAGCCTTGGTGCTCGTGATCGAGGGGCCAACTTCTCCTCTTTGGGCGGTCCAAAATCGCCCAAAATCGGCCGGCAGACACTCGCTCGGAGGCTGCAAATGAAGAGCTCAAAGGGGCAGAAAGCTTGGCGCCAAATGAAGCTCGACGGAAACTTCATGAACGCACCTTTTTCCGTCGAGAGTTTGCAAATTCCGGGAATTTGCGAAGCCTCCAAGTTGGACCAGATTGAGACTGAGTCAATCGATCGTCGTCCTTTGTCCGTGTTGCCTTAGTATTGCACACTCATCTCTTGGTTGCTTCTCCTCCGACGTTAATGGAGCGATTCATTTGCCAGCAAAACAGCCTCCACGTGATTTCTGCCCCTTTTTCATCCAACCTAAGCAACAACCCCACAAGAGTGGCTCTAGAGAGAGTCGAAAATCAGACCGCCCAAGAGATAAGCACGCGCCGCATACAATATACAATTCAAATCGCCGTCTAGCTTCACGCTCGTCTCGCTGGGCGTCTTGCTAGCATCTAGCTAGTTTCTTCAGATTATTCAAAAAAATCTCCCGGAACAAGAAATTTGGGCCCCCACTTGGCGCAGAATCAGTCTCAGTCTCAGTCTCAGTCTGGAGTAAATCACGCGCCTCGCCAGGCACCTGCCAGCAAGCTCTCTGCCCATCACATCACATGCACGTGCTGGCCGCCCTCTTTGCTGCCTAGTGCTCAGTGCCATTAGATTAGATTGCAAACATCGCGCACCCAAAGGGAGCCAGCGACTGGCTCCGATTTGGACTCAGCAGAATCTGGCCAGACCAAAGAACTGAGCCAAACCAAAGGAGCTGATCTTATTTGTATGTGCGGGCAAGCTCGATGCTTTTCTTCCGGAGGGGAAAATTGGCCACCAAATGAACTGAGCTGAGCTTGGAGGAGCAAAAGTTGCTTCGTTTTCTTGCCGCCAAGACTTCCGGCAGAATAAGTGCCTCTGAAATGCTGGTCTGCCGGCGGTTAAAGAAAGCCGAAAGCTCGAGGAAGAAAGCCCAAGGTGGACAAAAAGAAAGGAAAGAGGAAACCATTTTTCATGAATCTGCGATTGGGAGAAACAGTCTCGCAGGCAGTCTCTTGCAGGCAAAACTTGATTGGCAATAAATCGCCCGCTCACAATCAGAGCCCAGAGCTTACCTGAGGGCCGTTGGAGAGCTCGCTTGGAGCCGAAACCATTATTAATCTCTCGTGGCCGAATTGGATTCTTGCCGCTTCTTTGGGGCCAATCGTTCGTTGGGTTTAGGAGAAATGTGGCTAATTTGGGCAATTTGGGCTCTTCAACTGTCTCAACTGCTTCAACTGCTTCAACTGGTGATTCACAAAGCTTTTCTTCTCCTATTCTGAGCGAGGCAATGAGGTTGGCTTGCAACAAGAGTGAAAGGAGGAACAAGGGCAAACACAGATGAACCAGAGGCCATTTAACTAGACGCCACAGGACGAGTCTACCTTTCAGTTGGCCACTTCTCAAACAACTCTCATCCTCATTACTCTTCGTCTCGACCTCAAAACGTTCCCCTCGCATCTCCTTGCCAGCCACCATTTTGCCGTGCAATTTTCCACCCCCAAGCTTATCATCAGCGCCCAAGAGGCCCCTCCGTCTCTGCTGGTTGTCTTCTATTTGTCTGTAGCCAAAGGCATTCTTCGATGAGACCCTCGACTTGCCTCTCGCTTCCTGTCGCCTCTCCAACACTCGACACCAGCCCGACGCGCAGCCTAGACCAGCTCTTCCCCAGACACACTTGCTCGCTCGCCGACACATTGATGACCTATCTCGCTCTCTGCGTGCTGTGAAACTGGACCCATTTGGCCGCCAAGCCGTCTTGGTGGGTGTCATGATTTTGCAATCCTCTCGATTGTCTTGTTTACTGTCAACAAGCGGCCACTCGCTCGTCACGTCCACACAACTTCACCTCTTCGCTCGCGCCCCTCAGCAGCCGGCCAACAATCAATGGGAGCCAAAAAACTCAACTCAAAACCGTTCTCCTCGAGCTGGGCCCACTCCAAGTGTCGTGTCTGAAAGCAAACAGTGATTAGCTCGCATCCATGGCGCAACCAAAGGAGATTCTTCGAGGAGTGCTTATCTCGAACGCTTTTCCTGCAGCTCTAAAAGAGACTCGCTCACCAATTCGAGTCTCTCTCTAAAGTCCAAGTCTCAAAACTGTCTGCTGGTCGATTGGTCAAATCATCGCTGGGCAGACTTGGCTTTTGCAAACTCTTACCAGTTAAGGATGATGCGCCGCAAAAGTTACGAGACTTTCGAAGTAGTTAGACCATTGCGGCTGCGCAAACGTGAACCTTAAACGTGAAACTTATCCTGACCAGATAGGAAACTAGTGGCCCAATTCTCGAGATGGAGCGCCATCTTCCGAGTTGGAAATCAAATCATCCAGCGAAGGTATTCCACATTTATTATTGTAACAACATAAATTACATCCTATAATTTGTAACTAATACATAGAGATCTTTTATCCCAAGAGCGAGCGTTAGCACACCTCTCGATCACAGTGACGATCTTTAATCTAGGCAAACATTAGAGATATGGTTCCTATCGATCATCTACTTTGCACTAGACAATCCGCTGGTTGCCTTCATGAGTAAGTGTGATTTGAGGCCACATAAGCCAGAGACCATTTCAAATTCGTCAACATGAACTTCAACGCTTTGGTCCAATGCTCCTCGGAGTTTGTTTGCATCTTAATGGAGAAACAACAACCATTTATACTGTCGATTATTTTCCCCTTTTCCATCTTGTAAGGTAAACGAAAGTTTGACTCATCTTTCTCTACGTGCTCTTTAAATTGCTGCAAACAGTCCAAAAAGGCGACCATTGCTGAGTCGAACTTGGGTGTCCAAATGAACATGAACCCTCCTGATACATAGAGAGGCAGGTCTTTCGATTTGTTATCTAGTGATTCGATGAAAGAACTGTTACCGTAAGGCACTAATTTATAATGTCTGAATGTGAGATTGACCTTCTTGGCGAGGCAATGCAACAACAGGACACATTGGCCCCAAGCCGCGTTGATTTCGTCCCATCCCACCGGTTCTTTTGGTAGTCTGCCTAATCTGAAACCATTGATAGTGGCGAAATTTCCAGTATGCCAGATGTGGAATGCCGCGTTCAGGACATTGGTCTTGGAAAGTTTATCTATCCTTTGCTTATAATAGGCTAGTTGATTCTCTGCACTAAGTAACTCATCATCTAGATTAAATAGTTGATACTTCAATTGATTGTATTCTGTCCAGTAAGCTTGATTACGCTGGGCAACCCTGAGCTTGCCCTCCTGGGCTTCTCTCAATTCTTTGTCAGCCTGCCTCTGTTGATCTGACTGTTCCTCTAATTTTCTCAGCAGCTCGCTTTCGAGACGTTCCATCCTTTCAATATCGGCCCTCAGTTCGTCTAGCTGCCTATCAGTGGATTCCATGTTGAAATATATCTTGTGATGTATGTAAAAAAAGGAATATTTATGGATGGAAAATGGAGCTCGAGGAAGCTCGTTGTGGATTATTTTCCACTCTGGCGCGAGGGCTGCACTTGCTTTGTTATTGTCAACATCCAAGTTGTGCGTGATTGGCGAAATGAAGTGAACTGGCTGAGCCAGCTCCCAGTCGCCGACTGGCCCAGCCAGTTGCAGTCGGCGCAGTTTCCCAATTCAGTTCAGTTCAGTTTTTCTCCCTCCGACAGCCAGTCGGCGGGCTCGACTGGATCTCCCGAAGAGTCCGAATGGGCTGGAAGGGTGTTCGGACGCGCTCCCGATATTGTGCAGCTCTCAGGTTGCGGCGATTATCCGTGAGTTTGGCTTGCGAGGGGTGTGTGAAAAGGGCGCTGACCGAAGGGGTAAAGTTTTTCCCCCTCCTCTTCACCTGGAAGATATGCTTTCCCTCAGTCGGACTGTCCCGACTGCATTCGGCAACTGAGCAAAACTGCCAATTTTGAAACAGTCGGCAGTCGGTGGCGGAGGGCATCTTCTCCCTCCCAGTCGGCAATTGACATTCCTACGGGAGATGCAGTTGGAACATTGTCAAGTTGAAGTTGGCCACTATATTCTTTGGCCCAGTTGATAAAGCTATCTTGAAGCTGGAATTGTATATCATTGGTTTTTGAACATTTCGACAGCAGTACGTTCTCGATCTTTCGGCCTGCAATCCGATGGAGGTCTGCCGAACCCACTGTCGGTTCGACATCGTCTTTCCAGCGCCTTTAAACAGGGCCCGTGTAAAGATGCCGGATGGAATATGAAGAATTTGGAGCTCCCTTTTACTCTCCGAGAGTGGACTTGGCTGAGATTATTGTCTTTACAACTCTTATACAAGAAATCGATGATCATGGATCCTGGTCGGGAACCAGATTGTTGAAAGAATGCTCAAGTTAGGACGCAAAACTCACGCCCTCTCTGAAAAGCTTGAACAGACCACCGAAGATCTCAGAATGATAGTGGTCGGACCGGGCATACTGTTCTCATCACCGTCAGGCGATTCCTCTTCATCGGTCGCCTCCACGTCGTCGCCCTCGCCGCCACCCGGAGCTCAACAAGGGCAACCCGTGCCACCACTGTCATGATTATGATCTGTGCCATTATAGTTCATGATCATAACTCACCTAGTTGATTATCCAGAAAAACACGCTCTGAAACTTACTTGACAACTACCAGCTCCTGGGGACAGCGGCGGAGATCTGAGATCCAGGCCCAGGGACTCGGAAAATAATTGAGATCTTCAACCCACTCTAATGCTTATCGACGATTCCAGTCATCCTACCGATGTCGGCAAATTCATGATAGAGGCCCGACTAAATGACCTGATGCGTTCCAATGCAGGTGAGAATTGGTCAGCAACTGTCCCTTAAGTTCGAGTGCCAGATTTGTCGATTTTTTAAGGACCTGATCAAAAGAATCAAAAGTGGCCAAGAAGAAGTGATCAAAATCGTAGTTGCTGCATCACGAGCGAATCTCTTTCCGCATACCCGTTGGTTTGGAAAGCCCACAAGAAATGCGCAACCGGATCCTGATTGCCCATGATAATTTTAGAGGGACCCCATTCATTGAGCGTTGGGCTGTGCAATCGCAACTTCATTTGAATTGGGGGAAAAATTTGTGCACTTCGGATAGTTTTTGGCTCCAATTTGAGCTTGCCTTTTTTTGTGTCTCACTGTTGTTGGTTGTCGTATGTCATCTCTGAAAAACATACTGCAGCGACAAAGGCGAAGAGAGAAAGAGAGAGAAAGGGAACAAAGAAAGCCGCAAGAGGTTTTGCTCCATTTGGCGTTGTCAAAATAATATAAAAGGCGCCCAAGCTTGGGGCCGATGGCAATACAATTCACAGATGGGCATAGTAATAAAGAGAGCGAGAGAGCGAGAGAAGTTATAAAAAACTAACAAAGCTCGTGTTTTTCAGATGCCCAATGGGAAGAGTGTTGGCAGTTTAGCGGCCCCAATGGGCCCAATGGTGAGCGAGCAACAAGCAAGCGGATTAGGACTAGGCTGGCCAGCTAGACGAGCTTGGCGAGCTGCAACGTCGAGTGGCTGCAAGTGGAAAGCTGCGAGCGGGCTAGACAGTCTGCAGAGGCGAGCCAAGCCAGGCAGCTTGGCGGCCATCTGCCCGGAGGCTTTGGGCGCAGGCGCAATTGTTGCACTGTTTCGCGGGCCGCCCAATGGAGCCTAATGGCTGGCCGGGGCCGATTTGCTCTTTGCGGCCGCCTTTTGCAGTGCGCGGCCCCAAACAGAGGAAGGGGCCTCGCGAAATGATGAATAGTTTGGTGTGTCTTTGTTCTCGCTCGTTCGATTGGCCAGCCGAGTTGGCCGAGGGGGAAAAAGATCTCAGAAAGAGACAGAGAGAGAGACGGAAGACAAGGTTCCAGCAAAGGGCCCAGCTGGCGGCCCAAAAGTCCGGCGAGGGAGAATTTTAATTGCGCGCGCCTTTATCGTGAGGGCGCGCGTCTAGGCCGTTCGAGTTGGCGTTCGTCTTGGCGCGTGGCGGCCAGACTGAAAAGGCGAGCTGCAAGTATTAGCTGTTAGAAGTTTGCAGAGAGAAGAAGAGAAAGTGTCACTCGAAAAGTAGAAGTGTAGGTGAGAGGAGCGGGGCGAGAAGAGATAGAGATAGAGATAGAGATCGGGGGAGGCAAAGAGTTGAGCTGAGCTGAGCGAGCGCGCAATCTAAGAGCAAACACTTCTGGCCCAAGCCAAATTCCGATCTCGCTCCGTGGAGCTCAAATGTCATCAACCCTTTTCTCTTCTGCGCTCGTTTTGTCTCGGGCTAGCCTTTTTTGCTCGCTTAGCCCACTGCTGAGCTAAGCGTATTGGCGGAAAGTTCAGCGAGCACAGTGGAGCCTTAGGAGCTGCCCCCAAAAGATTTGGCCTAGCCAAGATTTGGGGCCGAAAGGGGGAGGAAATTTTCACCTGCCGGCCAATGAGACAACATTGTGGCGGCAAACAGGAACACACAGACACGCACGGCAAGCTCACTGCAGCCAGACACACAGGAAGCTGCTCGCTGGAGAAGAAGAAGAAGAAAGAGACGGAAGAGAAAATTCTAATGAATATGTTGGATGATTTTGTTTACCTTGTCGCGCGGCCGAAATGAATTTGCCAACACTCGAGCTTAGCTTAGGCGGTCGCCTTCTTTCTTTAGTGAGCGGCCATCTAGCACAGTGAAAGGCTGCAGGAGAACGAGGAGACGCCAAGAACTTCTTTTCGAGCAGGAGGAAATTGGTTGAATAATTGTTGTTTAACAGGCGAGAGAGAGAAAAAGATGAGCCATCTAGTGCTTAGTTGGGCCCAACAATCAGCTGCTTTAGTGAGACGATTCCAACTAGAAATCGGAAGAGATGAAACAGAGAAGAGGGGCCACTGTTTCCACTTCTGCCAAGCTGTGGGCCACTACTCGCCAGCATCCAGAAGGACCGAGCCAAATTCCAGACCAAACACAAAGGCCTGACAGGAGAGGAGGAGGAGAGAAGAGAGTGGGGCCCAAGAGTGCTAGTGAGCAATGTGAGAGTGTCAGCCACAAATGGGCCCATTTTGGCCCAATTTATTCCATCCTTTTGATCTCCTTTTTGATCATTTCCACACAAACAAGTTCGATCAAGAGCCAAGACTTGCCAGCAACAAGCGTCCAGCAGCAGCAGCAGTTGGGCGCCAAGACGAGAAGCAGCGAGCTCACTTTCGAGTATCTAGATCTGCGCGCTTTGCCGGCGGCCCGAGAGTTGTGCACCATTGGGGCGCAGAACTTGAATTTGTTGTAAGTGAGCTGTTGGAAATTTTTTTGGCCAATCTTTGAGGCTGCAAAATTCTCTTTTTTTTAATCGGATAATAATTTCTGACAATTATCTATCGAATAATTGTCAACTATATCCCGGATAATTATCCTGGGTCGATTGAGGCTGATTTTTGTCATTATTACTCAATGTCATCATCATCTATCATTAAACGGCTTAGTGTCGATTGATGTAGACTAGAATTTGTCGAAATTAATCAAAAACGATCCTGAACTCGATCCCGCACCCAATCTGCAATCCGTAACCTCAAACAGGAGCTTCGCCCACAACCAAATCGAACGCATCGACTCGTTTGCCTTCACATGCGTAGGAAAAGAATTGAAGATTTTGTAAGTGTTACAAGAGAATATTTTGGAAGTGTTACAAGAGAATATTTTGGAAGTGTTAAAAAATATTTTTCTTTTCGAAGCGGCGAGATCGCTTCCGCTTTCGTCGAATGTGGGAAGCAGTCGATACTCTACATTAGTGCGATTAGCACGCGTTGGTGCAGATCTAGAGTATCATATCGCTTCCGGTTGCGAGAATATGAAATGAAATTTGAGATTTGAAATTTCCTAATTTTTTTTCTAATTCACTGGAAAAATTTGGCACTAAAAATGCCAAATTTTTACGAGCCCTAAGCTAACGCCTCCATTTGGCCCCCAAAACGATGGATAACCGATAATCGAACAATAGAAATTTGAGCAACAACAAAATCTCTCTAATCTCTGCGCAAGCCTTCGAGGGTTTGGACAGACTGCAAGTGCTGTGAGTATAATCCGGAGATTATGTTGCTGCTAGCCCAAGCGACAAGCAGCCAAGAGACAATCTTGGCCGCTTGTGTGGGCGGCAGCAGTGGAATAATGGGCCCTCTTTGTCATGCGCGCCTCTAACAGACTTCCTGACCTTCGGCTGGACTTACCTCCACCACTGGGACCCTTTTTGATTGGAATTTGGGCACCAAAGTTTGCTCGACGGCAACCAAATTGCAACCTTTCCGTCCCTTGCCCTGAACAAGCTGGCAAGCCTGCGCCACCTGTAAGTTACCAGCCAGGACCACTTGGGCCTCTCCAAGACTTGGGAGAGTCTCCCCCCGGGAATTCCCCCCGATGGGCAAACAGCCTGCCACGACCCTTAGCTCTAACCGTGAACTCCCAATCGACTGGCTCCCACAGGAACCTGGCAAACAACCGGCTCGAATCCATCGGCCAAGTGGGGCCAGCCTCAAGCTTGGGGCCCGCCGAGACGCCGCCCAAAAGGAGGAGAAAAAGGCGGAGGAGCAGCTCTCCTTCCGGCGAGAGTGACGATCTCAAGAGGACAAGTGCGGCCGGCGAGCCCGCATTGTCGCTGGCAAATTTGATCTCATTGAACCTGCGTCTAAATCCCGCGCTGAGCCGGATCGAGCGGCACGCCTTCGCGCGGCTCACAAGCTTGAACACGTTGTAAGTAGTTGGGGCCTCTTCTTTGCTGCAGGAAGCGGGCGTTCTTTGCCACAAGCTCGCGCCCCTTGCGACAAGCTCGCGCTCTCCCCAAGCCGCCACAGCTTATTAGCGGCCACCGGACGGCAAGCGGGCGACCCCACGCCTCCCACGCAGGCCAAAGGTGGCCGGCAGGAAGTGCGGGTGGCCGGCGGGGGCGCCGCTCCATGAGGACACGCCGCCATGCGAGCGTGTAATTGGATTGGCGCCACGCGGCGCCCACAAACTGCAGTCCGCAGTCTGCAGTTTTCCCGCTCGCCCTCCCCAGTCTGCGGCCCCGCGAGACACTCGCTGGAGGGCCACGCACTTCCTGTGGCCACGCCCATACACAGGCACCCGCGAACGAGCCAGGAGCTCAAAGAGGCGCCCAGAGAGGCCAAACAGAGGCGCGTTTGTTTGTCGAGCGCGTCTGGGGCGTGCGAGTGGCCAAGTGTGCGGCCGCAGTGCTTCGGGCCAGGCCAGACGGGCGCTCCTAATCTAGCGGGCTGGTGGAGACCAGCGCCCAATCGGCACATCAAAACAATTGAGATTCATGTCTGGCCGCCGCGTGACCGGCCGCTTGTCGCCTGCCACTCGCCACTCGCCTCTTGCCTTCTTGGCACTCGCCTCTTGCCTTCTTGGCACTCGCCACTTGCCACTTGCCACTTGCCTCTTGGCGCGCCCAGTCTCAGATGACTGCTCGCGATCGATTGCCTTCAGCGGCGCCAATCAATAATGGTCTGCAGTTGCAAGCGAGCGGCCCAAAACTAACAACTAGCCTTTCTGCTCGCAAAAACGAACCTCCCAGAATTCTCTCCCAAACCAACTTGACCACTTGGGCCTCCCTCTGGCCCCTTTTTGGACTCGGCGAGCTGCGCTTCCTCCACTTGGACCAGAGCTTCTTGGCTGCGCAACAAGAGCGTCTCCACGTCGACTGCAAACACTCGCCCCAATTGGCCACCTTGTAAGTAAAGCGGCAAGCTCGGCGGCTTCTAGTCCCAAGCTCAGTTTCAGCCCGACACCCTTTCCTCAGCAGCCCAAAAGGCGCCCCAAAAGGCATCTCACAGCGCTCACTTCTGCTAATCATCGAAGCCTAATTCCCGCCCGCCACTAAACTGCTCACAACTCACTCCGACTCTTGCACAACTCACTCACTTCCGCTCTCGAAAACGCTCTTGGCACGTGCCCCAAACTGGCGGCTGCACTCGAATGGCGATCCCAAACACGCGCCAGGAGTCTGAGGGGAAACGAACTGGATCGTGTGCCCAAATTTGAGCCCAATTGCCAATCCATACAATCACTGTGAGTAGCCGTCCTCCGATTTGGCATTTCAGCAAATGAACAATTTAACTCTTCTTTCTCTCGCTCCTTCTCCTTTTCGAGCTTGGCAAGCTTGGAAAGCTCTCCAAGCTGGCCAAGTTCTCCAAGCTTTCCAAGTTTGCCAAGCCCGCCTCCTTAGGGCCCGTTTGTTTAGCTAAAAGAGCCAAAAAGGACATTCTTCGGCTCTTTTCGAGCCCAATCAAACATTCACACGAGCGCCAACTGTCCCTCCTGCTGCCCACAGACGAGCTCTCCCACACAGCTTGCCCACCGGCAGCTCGCAACAATCTTCCATCAGGTTCCAAGCGGCACTTCCGGTTCATGCATGAACTCGGCGAGAGGCCAGCTTGGCGGCGAATTGGGCGAAGAATGGGGGGAAATTCGGCGGAGAATTAGCAAGCTTTCCACACTGTTAAAGAGAGAGAGGGAGAAGTGCTGGAGAGGAAGACAAATTGCGTTCAAAGTGGGCACCCTTTGGTGTAGCGGCCGAGCGAGGCGTTTGCTTTGGGCGTTTGGTGGCGACAAAAATGACACATGAGCTTGGCGGCGGCGGCGCTGATTGCCGATTCGGAGACAGTGGCCCGTTTCGGCCAACGCTTAGGGCGCGGCCAGTGGCCTGTCGGCAGTCAATTAGGCGGGCGCGAGTCAGCGTTGTGCGTTCTGCGGGCGCGCCTAAGGACTGCTCGAACGGCTGGGCGACATTTGAGCGCCGTGACGGGCGGGCCTCTCTCTTTTATCGGCCTGGTGGAGCTGGTGGCGCCTGTTAGCTCGGCGGTTGCCACTGTGTGTCTGAGGCCACAACTTGGCCAAAAAGCAAGAGTCGCAAGCTCGCCAAAGGGGGCCCGCGATGAATGGGCGGCGTCTCGTGTGACCTTCAGAGGAGCGCGCCCATTGCTTATCTCGGTTGCTCATTTCGTTCAGGAAGTGGCGCCTGCACTCTGGCGGGCCTGCGCACCGCTGCCACTGATTGATGACTGGGCCTAAAGTGGCTGCGCGTTGGCCGAGTGGCCCTTTTCTGCCCGCTTTCTGGCCACCCAGAGCAGCTCAACTGGCGCCCTTCCTGCCGAGCTTGCCACTGGCAGGAAGCGGCCCCCCCTGGCTCGCCGGCGTCTCCGGTGGAGCTTGTGTCCGTTCCAGTCGCTTGCTGGCGTTCTGTGGCAAGGCGCTGGAGCTTGCCGGCGGAGCAAATAAGCGCCAAGAGGCGGCTAAATAATTTGCCAAAAGCTAAGCGCGCCCAATTGGGCCAGAGAATCTGAGCCATTTGCGCACAAGCTCGCTGCCTCTCTGGTCTGCCACTGTATCCTGTGGGTCAATGAACTGGCTGCACTGAGCCCAGTTTGGCCCAGCGCCATGCAAACTGGCCGTCTCTCACGCCCACCCTTGTCCCAAACACAATGGGCCCCAAAGCAAGCCTTTGGGGCCAAATCTTAGCAAAACTCAGCCTTTGGAGCCCAAATCTTAGCCTTTGGACCCAAGATGGAGCCTTAGGGCCGGCGAGGAGAGTCCACTTCTCGTCCATTTGGCGCTCCGGCCGGCCAATGAGGAGAAGGCGCGAGCATTCCGATCGAGTTGGCTGCAGTCTGTTTGTTTTTGCGCGGCCTTTTCGCTCTTGAAACCGGCGAGCTGGGCGCCCTTGAAGCTCGCTGGCTGCAGACTAGCTGCAGTCTAGGGCACACTAGCTACACACTAGCTGCACCCTAGCTGCACCCTAGCTACACACTAGCTGCACACTGCTGCCCGTCTTTGTCTCGGCTCCTTCGAGCGAAAACAACACAACAATGCTCGCCCCAAGCTCATTTGGGCCCCAACTCTTTGGCCACTCGATGGCCTTTGCTCTCGGCGCGCTAATTTAATCTTTTCCCCTCTCACTTTGGGCCTCTCGTTTGGCCAGCGAGAGAGCCCACAACAAGCTCGGGCCAGTGTCTAGCTCTCCTTCGACTGGGCCAGACTAGCTCGGCCAACTTGTCAGCCGAGCAGCGCCTCTCGCTGGCCGAGCTACACACTGTATATGAGCACAGTGAGCGGGCAATTTTGGGCCCGCACACATTTGGCAAGCTGGAAGATTTATTTCTCTTTCGGCCACAAGTGCGCCGAGTCTCTTGCTGGCAAGACTCGAAGGGGGGAAGCTCTCGCTTGGCTTAACGAGAAGTTGATTCATTCAATACAATGCTAATTGTTGCAACCGACTCGTCTGACCGTGCAAACAAATGCACTCTGGTGGCAACGTTTTGCTGGAAACGGACACACACGCAACTGGAATGCACGCAAATGCGCACACAAATGCGCCAACAAACACACACATGAAGAGATTTGTCTTATAACAAGCTTGGGGGAAAGCTGGACGGCGGCCAATTCGAGCAGCTGCACTCGTTGTACGACCTCTACTTGGGCCACAATCTGATCGAAAGCATCGGCCAGTTTGCCTTTGTGGGATTGCGCAATTTGCAAATATTGGAACTGCAGTGGAATAGACTGACGCTCATTGAGAGTGGGGCCTTTTCCCACTGTTGTCTCACGCAAACTCTGCTCGAACTGAACGTCGCCCACAACGAACAACTGGCCCAACTTCCGCTGCCCGACCACATGGACAACCAGCTGCAGGTGCTCAAGGCCTTTGGCAACCCTGAGCTGCGGCGGCTGCCCAGCCGGTTGAATGCGATCAGAAAACTCTCGCTCACCTATGCCTACCACTGTTGCGACTTTCTGGCCTCTAGTACTTCCGGCTGGCCGGTTGACGCAAGTAAAACGAGTGACAGCAAGCGAGAAAATATCCAAAAAGACGCCCAAGAGGAAGATATCCAACAGGAAGATTCTGAAAAAGAAGACGCCCAAGAGGCTAGCTACTTGGTGCAGCAAAGTCCCACAGGACAAGAGGAGGGCCCTGCGCAGTGGTGGACGCGCGAGTCGCTGCTCGAGCATCTTGTGGGCCTGCTGTTTGGAGGAGGCACCAATGGAAAAAACTCGCCCACAAGTGTCGCCGGCTCGCCGCAAACAGTCTCGCAAGAATCTGGCCCAAATGCCAGCGCCCAGTGGACCCAATTGGGGCCGGCGGGGCGCCCACTTCCGGTTGGCGTTGGCTCCAAAAGGGGGCCAATTTGGGGGGAGGCTGAGGAGGGGGAGGCGACGCTTGAGGGGGCGGGCGGTTTGCGCGAGCTGGTGCTCGTGTTGCGGCCGTGGAAAAAGATGAAAAACAGCGCCACCCAATTGGGCGGAGGGGCCACTGCTTCCGGCGGGGAGCAGTGGGCGCAGCTGGCCCACCGCGCTGGGCCCAACAGTTCGGCCTGGGCGGCAAATGATGATCATTACCGTTGGGGTTTGGGCGCCACCAGCGGGGCGGCCTCATCATTTGGAGCCGAGCGGCGGCCGTCAGAGGCGGCCAGTGGTCATCATCAGGGCGACGAGTTGCTCTCTGCTGGCGGCCCGCAGCTAAGGGTCCGGCCAACTGGCCAACCGACAACCAAAGAGGCGCCGCCGACAAACGAGCTGGCCGGCGTGATTGATGAGCTCACACTTGCGGCCGCCGCCGAGCGCTGGTCAGCAGTGGCCACTGGCGCCCGCAGACAGTTGCCCGCACGCAGACGGCGCCACTCAAACTGGGCCGGCGGCTCGCAGTCTCCGTTTGCCGGCTCGCAGTCCAACTTGGGGGCGCCCCACGAGCACCAGGCGGACGGGCGACTGCTGCTGCTGCTTGCCCGCTCGCTCGGCCTGCGCCCGCTCGACTCGCGCCCACTTGAGGCGGCCGGAAGTGGCGCCCCCGCGAGCAGAGGGGCCACCCTTAGGACCCTTAGGACCCCTGGGAGAGCCCAGAGGGTGGAGTGTGCGCCGCAGCCGAACGCATTCATGCCCTGCCAGGACCTGTTCGACTCGTGGTGGTTGCGGCTTGGCGTGTGGCTGGTCTTCGGCTGCTCCTTCGCGGGCAACCTGCTGGTGTTGCTCGTGATGGGCTCTGTGCGCCCCTCGAGCTCTAGCTCAGCGCTGGCCAACATCATGTGGCTGGCGGGCCACTCCAAGCGCCACATAGACGTGCCCCGCTTTCTGGTGCTCAATCTGGCCTTCGCCGACCTGCTGATGGCCGTCTACTTGGGCCTGCTGGCCCTCGTGGACGCGCACACTCTGGGCGAGTTCCGGCTCCACGCCATCCGCTGGCAGTACTCGGCGGGCTGCCGTCTGGCCGCCTTCCTGGCAGTCTTGTCGAGCGAGCTAAGCGTCTTCATCTTGGCCATCATCACCCTGGAGCGCAGCTACGCAATCACCAACGCCGTCCACTTGAACCGCAGACTGTCCCTGCAGAAAGCGGTGCTCATCATGCTCTTCGGCTACACCTTTGCCCTGGTGATGGCCCTCGCTCCAGTGCAGGGGGTGAGCGAGTACCGCAAGTTTGCCGTCTGCCTCCCGCTCGACTTCGAGACAAATCCCTGGAGCCGAGTCTACGTGCTCACGCTGATCTCCATAAATGCGCTCTCCTTCCTGCTGCTGCTCAGCTGCTACCTGCGCATGTACTGCGCCATCAGGGGCTCCCAAGCGTGGAACACAAACGACCTTAGGATAGCCAAACGGATGTCAGTTTTAATCCTCACCGACTTCCTCTGCTGGATGCCCGTGATTTTGGTCGCCTGTTTCGCGCTCGCCGGCCACCATTTGGTTGGCCCGCGCGGCCTCAAAGTGATGACCATCTTCGTGCTGCCCCTGAACAGCGTGGCCAACCCATTTCTCTACGCAATCACCACCAAGAAGTTCAAACGCGACCTCGCCATCCTGAGACGCCGCCTGGCCAAGCTGGCCAGCGGCAAGCGCCAGCAAGCCCAAACCAACGAACTCCCCCACCATGTCCACCCCCAGCCCGCACACAGACGCCCCCTGCAACCCTGCCAGCAGGCCGCCCTCGAGCTGGCGGCCGAGGGCGGAAGTGGCGCCCTGTTGCGAGTGTGCGGCCCCCAGGCGGCGGCGGGCGAGCTCGAGGCTCGGGCGCGGCTCGCCGAGCGCCCGCTGCGCTGCCACAAGGGCGGCCCGCAGCGCAAGCCTCCGAGGGGCAGGCCGCGGACCAGGAGGGGCGGCAAGTGGGAGAGAGACCCTGGAAGACTAGTTGCGGGCTTTGAGGAGTACCAAGAGCAGGAGCAGGAAGACCACGTGGAGGAGGAGCCACAGAACATGGTCACTGTGAACAGAACCACCGCGGCTGTGTGCTGCTCGTGCGGCCGGCTCTTGGGGGCGCCCCAAGCTGGAGGGGCGCCCCAGGTGCCCCAAGGAGAGTACGAGGGCGAGCCTAGCGGGCGGCAACAGGTGGCCGTGCAGGTGAGACTGTCTGCGGCGAGCAGCAAGTGCGCGCTGGCAGACAGTGGCAGGACTGCGAGCGGGCAGGAGACGCGCGCGCCCACGATCCTGCTCGAGGCTGCACTGTGCGAGCCTGCACTCGACGTCGCGCTGGCGCCGCTCCTGCTGGGCCGCGAGACGCCCGCTTGTCCTGCGGCGGTTGGGGCGCCGCCGGCGAGCTTCCAGGGCGATTTTTCGGCCAGCTCGCCTACGGGAACCAGCTCGGGCAAGGCCAGGAGGTCGCAGCGGCGCGGGGCCTCGGCCGAGCCGAGCGGCAGCGCGCTGGCCGGCGCCGCTAGCCAAGGGGACGCCAAGGGGGCCTCGTGGCACGCCGCCCTGCTGTGGCCGGGGGCGCGCGCCGACTCGGCCGCCACCCTCAGACAGCGACAACTGGCGCCCGCCGCCGAGCAGCCCGACAGGTGTGCCTCGGCGTGCGCCTCAGCGCCAAGCTCGCGGCCCGCCCACTGCAAGCCGGGCGGCGCGGCAACGACTCGCAACGCGGCCGACCCTAAGGGCCGCCACCCCTTCGGCGGCTCCTGCAACCTCAGCTCCTTCGGGCCCACCGGAAGCAGCAGGGCGCCCTCGCCGCTCAACCAGCAGGCGGGGCGCACCAGACTGAGTCGCTCCATCAGCAGGCTGCTGTCCAATCCGATTGCGCGCGCCTGGTCCAGCATCCAGTCGATCTCGCTGCAGTCCATTGGGGTGGTGGCCGGCAGCCAGGCGGGCGCCGAGCAGCAGCAGCAGCAGCGCGAGCAAGAGCAGCCAAACAGGAAGTCCCAGTCGGCCCAGAATGGACACCTCGAGCAGTGTCACTGCAGACACAATTACCAGGAGCACAATGGACACTTGTTTGGCGCCAGTCGAACGGCGGTTCTGCAGGACATGAGGCTCACGAGGGGCAGCAGGCACAAGAGGAACAGACACAACCAGGGGCGCAGAATGTCGCGCTCCTGCGACCAGCTCACCTCCACCACCACGACACACACAACTCTGGTGGCCGCCGACCAATCGACCACAATCACAACCAGCACAACCACTGGCGAAATGATCTCAAACGATTTCACACCCAGTCACACGCAGTCCATTGCCGCCAGCACAACGAGGGCCGCAGAGAAGGGCCACTTGTGCCACGCGCCGCAATGCTTGCACGGCGAGTGCAAAACTTTGCTCGTCAGCTGTGCCTCCATCGATGACAAATATCGCAAGTCGCTCAGCTCGCGCTAGTTCAATTCAATCATTTCAATTCAATTCAATCGTTGAACTTCAATCAGCTAAAACAATCACTGTTTACCAATCAATATTTGCCATCTAATAATTAGGATCACCACACGAGAGATCCCTCTCTTGTGCCAGTTTGTTTGGATAATCTCTAGGAAATCATAATAAATTCACTCACATCGAATGGAACTATCGGTGACACTGGTTCTGACATTCAATGATGGATTTCAGATTCAGCAATTAGTTTGAAATCGCAAACTCTCGCATCAGCAGACAGTTTCTTACAGATCGGCCATTCCTCCACTCGGGCTTAACAATGGGCTAAATAGAACTACTTACAGTCCCTCATCCTTAACTGCAATTATTGCACCTCAAACGGCAACCAGTAACTAGGATCGACAATTTAGCGATGATCTCACAGATTCAGCTCAAATTGGGTAAATCGTCCCATTCTACAAACGTGCTTATCAGATCTATACTTGTATCGTATCTGTACTAGTCTCTGGTACTGCCGCTGTTAGTCTAGTGGTAGCAGTTTTTCCACACAAAAGTCGTCACGAAAAACTGATGAGCACTCAGTTGGAGTTATCCCAGAAAGTGTGCACTTTTTGCCAATCTCAACGAACGAGATACTCTTCCGCCCCAGCACTTTGCTCGTGTTCAAATGTGGTTGGTCCTACATGCAAAATAAGCTCACACTGAGCTCACGGCAGTGTTTGGAAATAGTGAGGAGCCAAACTTTCTACATGATACAGCGAGAATCATGTAGAAAGTTTATTCTTTGAACACTGTTCATCACTTGCTCCAGCATAATCCACTCGGCTGATTTCAAATCCAGCCCCTCCCCCACCGAGCAAACAGATCTAGCAACTCATGCAAAGACTACATTTAGTCTCTCTTGTAAGTTAGCATTATTTGAGTATGATTAGGGCCACCAGCAGCTTGGTGGGACAAGTGTGTGTGTGTTCGAAGAATTGGCAAGCTAGTTGTCTCTCTACGACAAGTTATGGTTTGCCCTGCACTCACTTGGGGGCAAAGGGGATTGCAAAAGTTAACACACAGCCCAAGCTGACGAGTCTGGATGATGACGACTCATGTGTTTTGTACGACCGTACTACCAACACTCCCACAACAACGCACGCAGCTTTGGCCAAAGCGGTATTTTGTAATTCTACACTGTTTGATAAGAATTCCACAGTGTGTTTGCACGCCTAGTCCTCAGGCCTTGACGTTACCATCGTAGCGCACAGTAAGTGTGCACCACGAAAAAACGAACGATGTCTCTCGCTGGACGAATACCACAACTTCAGGCCTATTGTTGATGTTGTGGTTGGCTGGTTTTCTCTTCATTGGCGATCCTTCTACCCGCCAATAGTCTCAATACCAATCTACTTAATATTTCATAATATTACCCATAGAGGAATCTATGAAATTCTTCAATTATTATCTCCTCTATCCATGGTATGCAACAACAATCTCTGCACAAGACTAGAGACATATCTCAAATTCGGAAATAAGGTCACCACTTTATCCATATAGTACGCACTTGGAACATATAGTTAGAGAAAAAAACTGGCTATTTCTATCTATTTTAACGCAACCACCAAGAAAACTTAAGTCATGGCCTGGTTTCGCCTGCCACGCTCATTAAGAACTTACATTGTTCTTAGTATTGTTTTAACCATAGCTATCATTACATTCTCAACCACAAAAATCATCCGAATTGACGCGAGTGATCCCAAGCCCTCATTCGACTTTCTTGTTGCAACTAATAACAATCAGAAAAATATTCTAGGCAGTGCTATCACCACCACCTCTAATTATGCCCCGGACGCTGGATCTCGTTCAAACTCACCCTCAGCGTCTCGGCCATCCTCATCTCAAAGGCACGGCGACGATGGTGTACTGAACAATCCCAATTCTGATTACCACACTACCAGCGCTAATATAGCCAAGTTATCTTCCAGCTCTGCTTCAATAGCCTCAACATATAGTCAAAATCAGCCAGAAACCAATAGTGATACCATAATCATATCAGCAGCACCCTCGACAGCCTTCACCCAAACAATCTCCTCTGGCAACTCAAAGGGAGCATCTAGTGATAGTTCTTCTACTTCTATCAGCGCGCCAACGGCATTAGCTCTAGCCGGCCATGATCAACAATCAGAGATGTGGTTTCCCTCCTCCTTAAATTCAACATCGACTGCTCGATCCATGAGAGAGCTTACCATACAAGACAGTGAACAAGCTGAGTATAGGAGAAATTTTGTCCGAGATATGATGAAGCACGCCTGGAAGGGTTATGCTGAATATGCTTGGGGATACAATGAGGTGAAACCTGTATCCAAGGCACCGCACACTGAGAGTATCTTCGGTGGAGAGAAACTTGGTGCTTCCATCGTCGACGGTATCGATACCCTCTACATTATGGGTCTTAACGACGAATATTTGGCTGCTAGAACATGGATAGAAAATAACTTAGATTTCTCAAAGTTCGATGTTGATCTATCAGTCTTTGAGACTAATATCAGATACGTGGGTGGGCTCTTATCAATTTACGCCCTCACGAAGGACCAGATGTTCTTGAGAAAAGCTGTCCAGATTGCCGACAAGTTGTTGCCAGCATTTGACAGTCCCAGTGGCATACCATACTCAAACGTCAATTTAAGGACTGGTTTTGCTCGCAATCATGATTGGGCTTATGGAGCAGCAATCTTGTCTGAGTTTGGCTCCATGCATCTCGAGTTTATGTACCTATCCCATGTTACTGGAGACCCTAAATACAGAGAGAAGGCATTGAAGATTCGTGACGCGATCAAGAGGGCTGTGCCACGATCAGATGGACTCTATAACAACTATATGAATATTGAGACCGGCCAGTGGTTAGCTAGACCGACTCACATCTCGATCGGAGCTTTGGGAGACAGCTTCTATGAGTATTTGATCAAAGCATACGTTCAATCAGATGGTCAAGATGTGGAAGCATATCAGATGTACGTTGACGCCATGAAAGCTTACGAGAACAAACTCATATTCACATCCACTCAGTCTAGATTGGTCTACTTTGCTGAGCTCAAGGACACCTCAATCAACCATAAGATGGACAGTCTTGCATGCTTTTCCGGTGGAATGTTAGCCATGGGCGCAAGGAAATCAAATGAACCCTTAAAAAGCCGTCACATGTCTTTGGCGAGCGGAATCGCCAATACCTGTCACGAATCATGCGTACGGTCCAAGTCTCATTTGGGTCCAGAAACGTTCTTCTTCAGCAGTCGAGCCGACGCAATGGCCTATGGGCCGTCTGAGAAATATTACATTTTGAGACCTGAAATTATCGAAACATATTTCTATATGTGGCGTTACACTCATGACCCCAAGTATCGCGCTTGGGCCTGGGATTTTGTGGAGGCTCTAGAAAGGTACTGTAAGTCTGAAGCTGGCTACTCAGGTTTAAGAAACGTCTATCAGCCGGTGATAAAGGACGACGTTCAGCAGAGTTTCTTTTTGGCCGAGGTTCTCAAATACCTCTATCTAATATTTTCACCTGATAATGTCATAGACTTAGACGAATGGGTATTCAACACTGAAGCTCACCCACTACCAATCTTGAAGCGATCTTAAAGAGGAAGTGATCACCTAAACTACTTAATCTACTACTTAAACTTCACAATGAAGATAGACGTTATTGCAATCTCCCGACAAGACTCAGTTCAGAGCTCACAGATTGAGCTGGACAATGTCGGATCTTGACTCAACCAAAAAATTCAGTTCAATGGAGAAATGGCTCAGATTGAGCCGATGAAGACATTTGAAAGAAAGGAAACAATTAGCTTTCACAATGTTGTAGATAATCACTCAGAAATCATTAGGACTTAATTCATCGGATAGAAATGATTAACTGAAGACAGTCCTGCCAGGCGGGATATAATCCATGGACCAGAGGAGAAACGAAACGAAACTAAAGGTTTTGTGAGAAAAATGACAAATATCATAATCTTAAGATTGGAAATTGTTCGACTGATCATTAAATTGGTCTATTTATTGAATGTGCGTTATGACTAGTCTTCACTTACTTTCAATTGTAGAATTGATGCAGGAGGCAAACAACACAGAGCTGTGCTCTGACTCCAAAGTTTATCACCACTGAATTTGTTTTCGAAACCAAAGTTCCCCAAGAAGTTTGACTTATAGAATGAACAAGTTAATCTGTTTCCCTCTCGAGCTCGTATCTTGTTACGAAGCATTTTGTCGTCGCTCACAGTGAGCGACTTATCCCGCCGAGTTTGTCGAATTCTTCGAGATTAACTCGCGAAAAACCACTCCGGTTTTAGGACTAACATAACATCCGCCTTTTTGGTCTGCCGTGACTGAGTAGTGGTCAAGAGGTCGAGTGATGATCACGAGAATAGCCACCGAGTTGAAAAGCACAACAAAGGATTCTAGTCCACAAGAAGAAAGGCCAGTCCTCTCGGCTAAGCAAGGTCCTAGTTGAGCGTAACGACTGGAACAAAAAGCGTCGGCATCCATTTGTCTGCCAACCATTGAATCTCCTCCTTGACGCACACCTGCTCTGTACTTCTTCCACCTTTTTGACAAGACAGGGCCCTTCCTCTGCTCCCTCTCAGTCCTCCTTGGCATCCTTTTCGACCTTCCCACGGGCCAACAATCAGCAAACGTCAATCTTGTTCGGTAAATGTGCCCATTCCCTCTTCCCCCGCCTTCTCTCCAGCAGCTCATCCGTCATGGCCCTGTCTTCGTGGAAAGTCGAGATGGTCAAAAGAAAATGAAAAAAAAGGAGTACATCCAACAGGCTCCGAAACAGTACACTCCTCCGAGCCTCAAAGAGTCTACAGTTCTGCTCCAGCTTCAAAATGAACACCTCGATTGGGGCTGAGGTGAAAAGTTGCAGTAGTTTTCAAATGTAGAATTCTATCCAGATCCTCTGATCAAGAATCACACTAGCTGAGAATGTCGCGAATCGCAAATCCAAGCAGTTTCTTCATATTAAGTTTCGTCGTTATATTTGCACTACATTTCAGTATAACAGAGGTGGTCTCAAGGAATAATGTGAACAATTTCGACAGAAAATCCATCGTTTTCGACATCAAAACTCCAAACGTTTTCTACTGCCCCCAAGAGAAACCTCCAGATCCAGACAAGATGATTGTCAAGGCGCAACCGATTGAGAAATTATGCGAATTTGAGGGCAAATCTAGGCCCAAGGGCTTCAAGATTGATTGTTACAACGACGTTGATGAGACCGATTTCGCTTGCGAAGAGAAGCGAAGATTTTCTGTAAGTATGCGCCAATCTCAATCTCAAAAATATCACCCTTTCGAGGCGACAGAACCGCGCTAATCTCTATTTGAAACACAGGTTAAACTGAATTTGGCAAACGAGTATGATGCCGCAGCAAGCGAGGGAGTTGACAATATTGACTACGTCTTGACCAAATATGCAGGCAAGAGCAAGCTGGTGGCGAAGGACAAGAGAAATCATTGAGGCCAATGATTTATAATGGCCAGTTTCTTCCACCGACCACCCTAAAGGCTTATAGGCCGGCATCAATCGCAGTCCACACTTAGGATCGACAAAGAAGCCATCAATGATGAGAGTTTAAGATGAAAGTTTAGACTCGTACGACGAAACTGCTGCCTCGGAGGAATCGATCGAGCTTTAATCAGTGGTTAGCTAGTGTTCCAAGAAGTCAACAGGTGGCAATAGTGGAGCCATGAGAGAGTTGGTGCAACATAGACTTCCACATTGAAGATATCTAGCCAGTTCGATGAAGGTGAACTAAACTTGAAATTAGTGGCTCTAACTTTGTGCCTTATTTCGATGGTGATCGCACGATTTTGCAATCTTGATAGTCGCAAACAAAAACTCTCTCGAGGAAGTTTTAGTTTTTTTTCCGTCCTGCGAAAGCAGATATCTGCTTATCTTGATCGCTTCGACAGTATCAGGGCAAAAAGCAACTAGGAAACTTGCTTAGCTTTCGAGTTCCGTCAGCCTAATGAGGAAGGCAAGAGAATGAGTCGGATATTTGCATCGATATCTGGGTCTGGCCTGAGTTGTTCGCTGCCGATCATCTATCAAATAGAATGGATCTTGCAAGGTGTTGTTTTTCCCTCGGGAGCTTGGCAAAGCTAACAGCAACTCAAACAGGCTCCCATTGGAGTAATGGCTGCTTGGGGAAAAGGAAGAGGAAGGAGAAGAAGAGAGCTGGAGGAAGGAGAGAAGATTGGTATCCAGTAACTTTTGGCGCCCGCCAATCATCAAAGACGAAACAACGACGATAAAAACTGATGATGATAAATTTGCAATCACCCAAACGAAGGTGAGCTGAGACGAGCTAATAAAAGCAAATCTGATCTGCCATTTGTTCTCGGCTCATTCGAGAGCAATCTGGCCTGATATTCACAAGGACACTTCCGACTAAGCGAGTTCTATTTTTGTATCCATCTTGGTCAATCTTTTGGCATTCTTGCCAGGGGGCAGCAATATGGACTCCATCGAGAGATTCCACCCATAAGAGAAACACAAAAGCTTCCTCTCATCATAATACAACCAAGTATCAGACCCGGGTGGAAAGGAAGTGATTAAGGGTCGATATTGTTAATTTGTAGAGCTCAATGAAGCAGGCCAAGGACCAAGACAAAGGCATCGTCGTTGGTTCATTCAGCCTTTGGAGCTGTGTGGGGTGTGGTTCTTGGCGAGGGGAGAGAGTGTGTGGAAACTTGTTATTCTTTTGCGCCCAATCCAATGGTCTGGCTTCAATTCATCCCAACTAAGTAGTATGTTTTGGCTCAGGTAGGCCTCTGGCTGGGCGGCACAACAACAAACTTCGGCTGATGACGCGTTAAGTGGCCTTCGAAAGGGAGAATAACAAGTATCCGCAATTTGTTGTTGTTACTTAGGCTGATTCTCCGCCGAAGGAGTGCCTCAAATCCTGCACGGCCTCAATGATCCGCGACAATCGGCAAGCTACAGCCCGCAAACCACTAGCGGGCCGCCCGATGATTGTTGTGGCCGTGCAAACGGCTGAGTCTATTGTCTAGGCACTGTTCAGTGCAGCAGCCCCATAGGCAAGCACTAGCAAGGGGTGGCGGATGTTGCCCGAACTTGTTGCCACTTGCATTGGGCGGGCCTTCCGTCGACATGATGCAGCAATTTGCAAGACACGCGATTGGATGCGGGCACCAAGAGTTGAGGGTATGTGCATTTGGGGGCGGCCACAATACGTAAGCAACATTTTAGACAAACTATTTAGGGGCCTGTGTTTCCACTTGGAGGCTTTCGTCTAAGCGGAAGCTTGACGTAGAACACGAGCTCGCGGGAGTCTCAAGAAGGAACCAGCATCGTGAGCTTGGGATTAGGAGACTCTTGCTTCGAAATGCTGCTGTTTCGGAACCAAACAATTGCCAACTGCTAACATTCACACGTCTCACACTCGCTAGATATAATTCAAGACTACGTAAAAGACTAACAATCGATTCAAAGAGTGTCAACAACGTCGAAGCTGGTCACATCGAGTGGAGTTAATGCTCAACAGCGAGGCGTTAAGTTTGCTGCGCCCATTGAAAATAGGAAATGTTATGGTCTTGTTTGGCGTTCTTTGTCTGCTCCATTTGTTTGCTAATCTATCTCGAATATTTATCTACTTTGTTTAGCGAGGAAGAAGGGTGAAAAGTGAATTTATTCATCACATTCCGAGGGCAACAGTTGATGGTGTAGCTAAGGGCCGCTTTAAATGGCCCTTAGCTACACTTAGGGCGAGCCTTAAATGTCGCATTGGTTTCGTAATCAACACCATCTGACATGGTGGATTGTGTCGCCGAGTGAGATACATCAAACAAGATCGCCGACAGGCCAGTGCTAATCTGAAGGTCTGTTGCTTGAAGTTTGACTGCATTGGAAAGAGCAGTAAAAAAGTTGTCCTCGAACAATGGCGCGAGAAAGCGAGCCAATGGAAGTGTTCAGTCAGCAACTCTTGTCGGCGGTTTTCATTGCAGCAGCAAAGACGATTGCAAATGGCAACAGAAAGAGAGTTGGAGATGGAGAATTTGGATGCGATAAATCACGGTGGGCCCAAATCGCGTGTCTTGGCCGAGTGGCTGAGTTGCTGAATGACGGCCAAGATCTTAGTGACGTGGCACGCTTGGTTGTTTATTATGATCGTCGATTTTATTCCAGCATTGGAGCACCACGACGAACTGTTCGGCAGCTTAGGCGAAACTTGGACGAGTGTTTGCAGAATGATGATCGATCGCCACAGAGAAGGCTCGCTGATGGAAGGAAGTTGATGATTAAATTTCACATGATTTCCACCTTCTGGCCCATCTCGGCTCCTCAGCTCACATGATTAACATATGAGCCGAGGAGAGAATATCGGAGAGAGGGAATATACAAAAGGGAATGCCCGAAATGCAGATGAGAGGAGGGGCGCCAAGTCGACGGGAGATGTTCGCCCCACGGCCACGAGCTAATCTATTTAGACGAGCTTGGCGCGCTTGGCTCAGTGAACAGGTTGGAGAGTGAGATGGAGGAGGCAGAGAGAAAGTGCTGCTGGTCCAGCTTGGCGGGCCGATGAGAGCCGACAATGATTGATACCGGCCAACAGGATCAATGAACTGGGCCGAGATGTTGGGCGCGAGAAAGAGTGAAAAAGCGAGCAATTGGCCGCCGCCAACCATCGACGAGCTAGCCCCTAGGATCGACTCTTGTTCGCTCTACTGCTTTGCTTGGTTGCTATCGTTTGGCAAGCGCTTTCTTGCTCTCTTGCTTTCTCGCTCGCCTGCTAAGCGACTTCTCGTTGGTGGCCGGCGAAACGGAAGCGAGAGGAGCTGCTACAAACAAGCAGCGACCACTTGGAATTGGGATAGAAATCTTTTCCCTTGGTTTCCAGGCGACTAGCTCGTGTGACACCTACAGACAGTTGCACATTTGGCTGAGTGCTCGTGGTGCTTGCACTGAACTTGCCCGTGTGTCCATTCATTGAACTTGATCGGCTCTGTTGGTGAGGGCGAGGAATAAGGGTAAAAATGGCTCGCCAGATTGGCCATAGAAAATCTCTGCTGCCCCTTCTGCTCTGGATCGGAACTGGCCGGCCTGAGATCAAGGCGGAAAGCTGGCCGCGCATCCCTAAATTAAATCTTTTCCGCTCCCAGAGCTCACCTCTTCCAGCTCTTCTGGCTCCCTTGCCGCCTCTAGCCTTAGCCTTAGCCTCTCCTTGCTCCCCCCGGCTGCTGCCCCCACTCGCTGGCTCCATCACCAAACTGGGCCGATTCTGGTTTTAGCCTGTCCCTCGTGCCAGAGCTTGTTGCTCTCTGCTCAGCAGGCCAGCCAGCCAGCCAGCCGGCCTGCGTGAATGGTGGCCAACTGGCAAGCCGTCGGCAAGACAAATTGCCAATGCTATCCCGGTGGCTGCAGTCTGGGTGCGCTTGTGGCTGTTTCGGCGAGCTTGGCGATGGCGAGCTTGGTGATGGAGATGGCGGCCTGGCTGACGGTGGCAGTGAAAGTTTATCCAGCCCATACTGGCTGCTGGTGGGCCTGAGAGGAGCAAATTGAAAGCAAGCTGGGGGCAGGGGGAAAGCGAACCAGAGAGGACAGGTCTTTCATGGTTCCCTCAGAGTGGTCTACACTCTACACTCTGCACTGTACACTGTACTAAATGTACGATTGAGGAGCAATGATCGCTGGTTGTGGGCGGCAGCTGGCCGGCGGTGGTGCCTTTCACTTAGGCAGGCTGACTAGAGCTGACTAAAGCCTACTAAAGAGCGCCCGTTAGGTGCCAGAGCTTGTTGGGTCACAAGCAGGCTAGTCCCAAAGAGAGAGAGAGAGAGAGGCAACAGGTCAGAGAGTGCACTGGTGTGTGCCATGTTGCGAGTGTTTCTCTGCGCCGCGTTCACGTGCAAAGGCAGGCAAAAAGGGAGACGCGCGAACACGAGCCAATGGAACAGAGAAAAGTGTGTGTGCGAGCCTAGTCTCTCTCTGTGCAAGGCAGATGAGCTCATCTGCTATGGCTCTTATCTCTTGTTGCTCGCTTGGTCTACCTTCGACGGGCAAATAATACGCCTTACTCATGCCTCTTTAGTTGCCTCCATTTTGTTACTTCTGTTTTGTTACTCAACCCACCAGGCAAGCAAGCGAGCGAGCGACTCATCCAAAGTCACTCTCTGTCGAGACAACGGCCGCTCATTCAGATCAACCACAACCACAACAACCACAACAAGCACCACCGAGAGAGCAACAAGAGAAAAGAGCAGCCCAAAAGTTGTCACTCGTCCCGCTTGGAGCGCCCAAGAAGCGGCGGCCCTGCTCGAGTTCAGTCTGGGAAGCTGTAGGAATGAGAGACAAAATCGATGGAACTCGAAACGAGAGCACAACAGAGAGACACACGCTGGCATCTGTCACGACGATTGCCAGACGAAAACAAAACTTCCTCTGTCTGTCTGTTCTTCTCGCCATTAGGCCCAGTTGTTTGTTGTCTCTTCAACTTGCACTTGACGCTAAATCTGTAACTCCTGATAAGGCCGCCCCCATGGAAGGCCTGCCGCAAATGAGCGCCAGTCCATAGCACTGGAGCCTGAAAGGCCCCTGAAGGGCCGGCTCGAATCTGGTGGCCAGATCGGAGGAGAATAGAGCCGCCGATTGTCTGGCTCAATTGCCTAGCTCGAGATTGCAAGTCCAGGCTGAGGAATCGGTGGCCATCAGAAGAGGACAGACACACTGCACTGAACTGGCCCGTTCTGATTAGCATAAGGCACGCGGGCTCGCTCGGGCCAGCCAAGGGACTCCCTCCGGACAATTGATTTGGATTGCACATGGCGGCCGGGTGGCTGTGCCTAATTCTCTATGCTTGTGAGCCAGTGAGTTCGATCCTTTTCTGCGGCTGATTGATTGGAATTGAATTATTATATAGTTGAATTATCCGGCCAGCCAATTGGATTGCTGTGCCACTGGCAATGCAATGGTGGGCCGCACGAGCGCAGACAAAGTGCGCTTTTGTGTCTGCTCAGTGGCCGCACGAGAACACAGAGACTGCGGGCGGCCCTTTGGACTGGGCGGCCCGAACAGTGTTTATTCAATTCTCAATTCTCGATCCTCATTTCTCGATTCTCATTTCTCATTTGGCATCCATCCAAAGGCCAAACACGGTGGCTCCTGTGACCGCAGTGATTAGCCATTCGCGACCCCTTGTTGCACGCGCTCGGGGCGCTTGTTGGCGTCGTTGTTGCTGGCCCGCTTTGGCCAATCTTCGGCCAAATAGGCAGCTCGGTGATCCTAGTTGTCGGACTCTCTAATCCAGCTGCCTGGCCGGCGAGTAACGGGCCAGAAAAAGCCTCTCGAGCGGGCCGAGCTAGTCTGGATCGGCTCCAGGCCGGCCTGAGCGCGCGCCTGTAAACCACGGGCGCTAAATTGGGCCACAGAGACGTTCGCTGGCAAGCCCGTTTGGGTGGCGCAGCGGCGGCAACGCCAAATCGGCAAGGCCAAAGAGCGATCCCAATCTGACACGAAGCGCAGTGAGTGCAAAGAGCCGCAGTCTAACCGGAGCAGTGGGCCAGCGGTTGACGCGCTGAAAGGCGCTACAATGTAGAAAATGGCCGCAAAATTGCTCTGTTACTTTGCACCTCAGGCGGCAATTGTTGTCGAGCTTAGGGCAGCTCTTTGGCGGGCTTGTTCGCTGCGGCGCTTGGTGGAGGTCGAACAGAAAGTGCGGGGAAGAGTGCGATTGGCGCCCGTTCGAGCGTTATTGGGCGTTCGAGCGAAATGTTTTTATTTTTATTTCTGGCCAGAATTAAAACTTTTCGCCAAGCTCATTGGCTTACTCGCTGACTGGCTCGCTAAATGGTTAGCTAAATGGTTAGCTCGTTCGCCTAGATGAGAGCGAGGTGAAAGAGGTGAAAGAGCGCCACTCTTTCTCATTAGAGACAGGGAGAGACAAGGAGGGAAAGGAGAACGCGATAACGATCTGGCTCGATCGCACCTCTTTGTTGATCAATGCTAATTTATCAACTCGCCCAGTTCATCTTGAGGGGGGATTTATTTTTGCCTCGTGATGACCTCGACATATGCGCACCACTTCGAGACTCTTTTCGTGGCCGCTGCTCTCTATTACTTTCTCGTTCGTTTGATAAAAGAAACAAATTCTACTTTTTCTCAGCCAACTTTTTTCTGGCTCTGTTTTGGCAGATTATTCTGCCCAAACAGAGCCAAAATCTGGCGAGAATAATGCAGAAAAAACACCATCCCTTAGCTGCGGCTTCTCCTTGAGCAGAACGAGCCAATTTTGCGCCTCGTCCAGCAGTTTTGCTTCCATTTGGGCTTGCTTGGTGGCCACCCACCAAGCGTCATTTGGCGAGCTATCTTTGTAAACAATTGCTCCTCAGAAACCTTTTTTGGCCGCTCTGAGGCCGCAACAGCATTCCAAATGGCCACTTGAATCGGCCAGCCGGAGAGGAAGCATTAGGCAGTGATTAATGTGGCCGCTTGATTAGCATAGAGGACGAGATGGAGTGCAATTAGGAGCCCGCCACGAGACACGTGCAGACTCGCTCTGGCGCTTCCGGGCGGTTAGACATTGGGCGGCATGAGAGCATGAGGAGGCAGTGCCAGCGTGTTACTCTCTCTCTCATTCGAGGGCAACAGGTGATTTCGAAGGAGGCGAGTGTTCCGCGGCCAAAGATGCAGAGGCAGACGAGTGGCGGCTCGTTTGGAGGGGCAGCAGAGGCGAACGAGTTGCGGCCCGTTCGAGAGGTGCCCAAAAGGACGATGGATTTGGATTGAAGGCGAATGAGAAGAGCTGAGAAGAGTTGAAAGAGAGGAGGGAGAAAAAACGCCACGAGCGTTTTTCCAGAACATAAGCCAGCCTCCCCCCACTTGAGTCTGCTGGCTTATGGTTGATTTTGCGAAGAAGCCAAGACGAGAGTGTTCGGATTTAAAGAGCGCACATTAATTATCAGACAACTGTTGTTGTTGTTGTTGTTGTTGTTGTTGTGTGTGTGTATTTTTGTTTTCGTGCTTCGCGGCCGCAGCAAGAGAGTGCCAGTGTCTGAGAGAGTGTGGCTCTCTCTCTCTCCTGTTCACTTTGGCGAGCTTTTTGGGCGCCACCACTGCCGCCGCCGCAGATGGAATGTGGCTACACAGTTGCACAGTTTCATGAGCCTGTGTTTCCGAAGTTCAAGAGTACGAGACGGCACACACAAAGCGGGCCACAAAGGCGAGAGCGAGAGGGCCAAAGAGGAGCCGCCAGAGAACAAGGTAATTCTTAGCTCTCTCTTTCATTCTTGCCTCTCTCTCTCTCTCTCTTTGCCTTTCTCGCCCCTTCTTTTCGGCCCCCCTTTTTTGCCAAACCTTCGCATTCAATCGAAAATAAACACACTCTTTCACGAGTGGGGAACCAGCCGAGCTCGCCCATGCGACTCCCATGGGCCGTCCCGTCGTCTGCCGATCTCGGGCACGAATAATGCAAAAATTGTTCTTCTTGTTGTTGTTGTTTCTGTTGATAAAAACAAAAAGTACTGTCATTTTTACCACTGCTCTAACTTTGGCACCATTGAAGGCGAACTCAGTCGCCTTTGCCGAGCCACAGCAAGTGGTGCCTTTTAGCTAACGAGCTTCCACGCCACTCTCGCCACACACACACACAGACACTGCCAACGAGTGGTAGTGCCTACACGCGAGCTACACACTCCACTATGGCCTCTTGCTCTCAGCAAAAGCAACACGCCAAAGCCCCTTGGTCGACGTTCTCGAAATAATGTGTAATAACAAGAACAAACTGGAATGAGCCAACACATTCAACTCTGAGTAACACTGGTTGCTCCCCCTCCTCCTCTTCTTCCTCTTGAGTAATCCCACACACACACACTAGCACTGGGCTGCAACAGCAACAAAAAGGGTGCCCATCGAAATAAGGCACCAAGATGGCGCCAAATTCATCCAGTTTCCGCTTCTCAATCCACTCTCTCTCTCTCTCTCCCTCTTTCTTCCTTCCCCCACTCTCGATGGCTGCTGGCCAACCACAACAGTTGGCTCGTCTGCCCTCGTCCAAATCACACAAATACGCCACACACACACACACCAACTTGGCCAACAAGTTCTCCTTGGCTGATCTCTCATCTCGCGTTCAATTCATTCGCCAAACAGAGGGAAAGGCAGAGACCAAATTATGAATTACTGCCGATTGCTGCTGCCCTCGCTTGCAAACTCGTCTGCTCCATCAAACTGCTCTTCTCGCAACTACTGACGCAACCGCAGCCAAACTTCAAAGGCAACCATCCTAAGCATAGGCGCGCTGTACCATTGCACACGCCTGCCTGCCTTTGTGCCATCTGCAAAACGCCAAATCACGCCTAACATAAACAATCAAACACTCTGCGCTCGCTGTTTTCATTGACAAACAATTAAGCATTTCTGCTGTCAGATAAGTCGCTCAGTTAGACGGTCTTTTATGTAACTAATCAATCCATCAGTCTGATGTCTTTTAAGCTTGCATTTCTTATTTAATGTCAAATGTGATTTCTTTTGTCTGAATGTCTGATTCTTCTCTTCTCTTTTTGCTGGTCTTGTGCTTGAATTACAGCCTCTTTTTCAATGAGCCGCATCCAGGATAATGGTGCCAGTTGGAGCCAATTAACGAGCTAATTCATCGGAGCTTAAGCCAATGCTCAATAGAACTAGATAAATAGATTCAGTGGCTAACTCTTCCCAGGGAAGAACCAAAATTTTCTATCTATTGTTCGTTAGATTCTCTTGAAAATCAACCCATATTCAAATGTCAATTCATTCAGGCTAGCCTCCCTAACTAAACAGTCTAAGCAGTTCATCAGACTTTCTACTGACACTAATGAGCCTCCAAGAGCATCTCCATCGCTTCTTTCTACAATCGATCAGTCCCAGAACCCAGCCGAATCCTGCTACACACGCTACTCACGTCTTCGCAAGCTTCGGGTTGGCAATATTTGCTGGCCCAACAGATTTAGATTGGTTTGCTGTGAAGGGCTGATAATAATTTTGCTCCAAAGTAGCCATCTCCTTAGTCTGAGCTTGATCGGATGATGAATTTTGCGATTGCGCTGGTATTGCCTGCTGCTGCTGTTGCAAGTGATCTTGAATCTGTGCATGCTGCTGTCTTGATTGAATCTGTTGCTCATTCAAGCTATATGCCAACTCTCTTATCATATTCAATGTCAGTCTTAACTCGTGGTTCATCAAGCAAACTGTGCTTCGTTGAACAACATTATGCAATATGGTTAAATAGTCAAACTTTTGAATTGGATCATCGGAGAAATGGTTGGCCAAGTAACTTTCAAGCTTGGCGCGTTGTTGGTTCAAATCACTGAAGTCGATAAAAAATCTCGAACACATATACCTCTCCAATGTTCTGATCTGATAAACATTCGTAGGCTTGTAATTCTTAACCAAGAGATTGCAATACTTCAGTAGGCCACCGCCTCGGATCTCTTCAGGGCTTCTTGTGGCAATGAGTTTTTTCTCCAGATGATACAGAGCTTCTTTAAAATTACCATATTCCGAACGACCTATCACTGTAGGATAAAAATTCTCTGAGATCACTGCGCATGATGTTCTGTTTGTCCCATAATCACACATATTTCTTCTAATCAAACTGTTGCATTGTTGCATGCTATCGTTACAATTTGAATTAGAATTCTGTTCATGATCGTTGTCAAAACATTCTGTGCAATCATTGTTTTTCACTTTGTTGTCTAGTGCTTTTTTAGTAATCTCCGGTGCAGATATTATGCCGTCTAGTGCAGCCATAGTAAGTTTGGACCTGACCTGTGAGGATTTTGTCGATTTGTTGCAATAAGGAATCTTTCCTTGCAATTGAAGGCTATTGTCTTGGCCTGAGTTCGTTGATTGAGTTGAGATTGTAGTCGAACTTAATAATGATGAAGTTGATGCTGATGATGATGGTGGGTTGTTCTCGACCTCACAGCAGAGATCTTCTTGATCTTCATCGTAAGACAATGAGGACGATGATGAGACCACAGACGAAGATGAGGAACAGCCTGATGATGATGCCACCGAAGGATAGGAGACCAGTGAAGCACCTTGATCGAGAGATAGCTCGTATAAGCCTCGCGTGCTACCACCTGTAGGATTTTTCACCTGCTTCACATTGCCGCCATCACCAGAGCCTACGGGCAGAGATCGAATGGTTTGAGTCTTCCTCGATCCATGCAACATCAACTGATCACTATTGCCATCGAGACTACCCTTGAGCGTAGTGTTATGGTCAAACAAAATTTGCTTGTTGTTAGAACAACGAGAGCAAGCCTCATTGTTTCTAACTGGTCTTGCCGTGTCTATCATTTTGGATGACAAATTGGAGTTGGACATCTTCCTCTGGATTGTGATCGTAGATTGAGGAACATAGTCATAAAACTGAGTCAACGTATCGAGTATGATCTGGAATGAATCAACACTGAATTCAAACTTGCGGCGCATTCTGTCGACAAACTTGAGCTCAATACTGTTGGGAAACTGCTTCTGGTGCTCGATCGAACTCTTGGATGCCGAACTCTGCTCGCCTCCAGCGGGCACAGATGTGTATGTCATGAGACCACCATAGTTAGTAACAGTAGTGTGCTCGTGATGCATTTGGCCGCAACAATTGTTTGCCTCAGATTGTTGAACACCAAGTGATATAAGGCTCCAACGGTCATCGTCGTTAACTTTAACCATTTTGTGGACGTAAGCTTCCTTGATGGCACAGTTGTTCGGAGGCATTTGATATTGGTATTGATTTGCCTGCTGACTGATTGTTGTTGTTGTAGGTCCAAGTGAGCGTTGTTGTTGCCTTCCTGTAGATTCTGATGACTTGCTTGAACAACGGATTGACTCTTGCAAGCTCACCTCACTCCTGGAGTCGAACTTGGACTCGTCTCTCTCGGCTCCATTTGAGGAATTTGATAGTATATCAACCCCGCTATCATTGATCCTCATCGATTCATTATTATCATCATCCTCCACATCGCTCTTGCCTGATTCTGAATCATTGACAGTGACATTGAAGTTGTCTGATCCAATTGATAGAGAACGTTCGCTTCTTGGCGACCTATGGCTGACAATTTCCCCTCTCATTCGAACTGAATCGCCTGAAAGCTCAGGGTCAAGATCACTGCGGCCATCACAGTCGATACTAACTCCATGATTATCAACGCTGCTAGAGACGCCTGACTGATCTCGCTGTCGCTTGTTGATATTATCTGGATGAAACTCCATCAGACACTCCAAGACAACATCTCTTATCACATCAAATCGGTCCCCATTTGATAAATCGGTGCCAAAGATTATATCAAGATCATTATACTGAGAATTCTCTGGCGCTAAGACATAACTCGCACCGCTGCCGTTCAATCTGACATCACGTATTTCAATCGAATGTTCATTCTGGAGCTTGTGCTTGACTAACCTTATAAGTTCCTTCAGCTTAACAAATAGTGTTGGTGCGTTGCCTCGGCCGTGGATAGGTACTACTTGGTCCATAACATGATCCAAGCGTTTAACTTGTTCATAAGTTAAGACCGACGATTGACAATCGTTGTGGAACTTGTAGTGAGCCATGACTGGTTGCGACGGTTGAGCCTGGTGGTGCGCGTAGGGGCTGATTTGATTATTATTATTGTTGATATTAATACTACAACCAGCGAAATTTTGATGAGGTTGGTGAAGATTATTATTGTTATGGTTATAACCGTAATTGGTGTGATGCTGTTGGTAATAGTATTGAAAATTGTAGTTACTTCTTCTGGTATGAGTTACAAAAGAATTGTAACTACTGTTATCGTCACTAACTCTTCTCACTTGATCTTGCCGTGGTTGTTGTCCAACATTGGATTCGGCATTACGCACAACTGGTGAACAACTGACTGACTGATTGCTTGATTTGAGCGCTGGTGAAAAATTCGTGGAGCAGCAGGCGAGCTTGGCGCCCCCACTGGCGGTTGCGGCAGTCACCGGGCAGCCCAAGGCTGCGCAGCTGCCAGCTGGGATTGTCGCTGTTGACGATTTTGATCGCGCGTTCTTGGCGCCGGCCGGCCTGGACGGTTGTGGCTGTTTTACTCTCGCGCCTTTCAATTGTTTTTCATCAATCAGCGCACTGTCTGCATTATTGGCGTCAGCAAATTGTGACTCTATTACAGAATTGTTATCATTTGCCGAATGGGCTGTTGTCACCCGTGGACAAGTAGGTTGATCAGAGGAACAACAACAACACCACGACGATTTTGGGGCAGACTTAATCAGCGGCTCCATACAACGTTGGCTCCTGCCCTGGTCGCCGGCTCTTATTGGCCCAAGACGGGACTCCAAGGGGTTGTTGCTGGTGGTAGCGCCGTGGTTTGTAGATTGTAACGCTATAAGTGGTGCTCGCCATGCGAGCTCGCTGGGTGCCTTCGAGTGGGTCTCAGAAAGCTCTATTTTGGCTGATGCCCTTTGGTTAGAAGACGGCTGATGGCACTTGGCTGCAGCTGCAAGGAACTTCTGCTGTCTATGATGTATCTTGGTTGAAGCGGCGCTGGGCCCAGCTATGGTGTTGGTTAGGGCAGCCGCTGCCTGAGGGCTGCAAGATGGCTTTGACCTTGGCGCTTGCTTGACATCTGACACATCATCGTTTGCAATCTTTGTCTCACAATTAGTTTCAACTGAATTATTGGGAGGTGGAGAGGTATTGCACTTGCTGTGGCTGTTGTTCTGTGGAGCATTATGCTGCTTCTCACCAGCTATCGATTGGGGCACAGATTTTTGCTTTTGTTGATTTTTTTGGTGATTTTCTAATACATTTATGGCGCTGGTGGCGGATAAATTTTTCGCTTGCTTCGCTGTGGCAATCATCACACAGGGAGATATGATAGCTTGTTGCTTTCACGACAACGTCTTTGACTTGGCGTTCGATTTGCATGAAAGATATCGACACTATTTGACACGATTTGCTCCGACTAAAGTTGATACAATCCTGATGTTTGACTATGACTTGTTCGCTGACGATAAGCTACCTTGTAATTAATTTGATTGATTTAAATGAAGGTTTTGTTTGATTGGTTTATGAAATTTCTGTGCGCCGATTCAACAATTATCTTTCAATCTTGGGGATACCTGGTCTTCTTATTGGCTTGCTTGTTGCTTCAAATGAATTGATTATCACAAATATACGTCGCACTTGTCCTCTTATCGGTTGCAAAGATCACAACGACAGTTCGCCTGTCCTTCTCGCTATATGTTGCCACGACACCTGTGCTAGCTTAGGATGTTAGGAGCTAATGTTGAGATTATTATGTTTTTAAATTATGATTATTACGAGTTATTATGCAACAATTTTGTGTCTGGCGAATCTTGGAGAATTTGACTTGGGGAACAGGCTGCAAGAAACAACAAGTGTGACACTAGTGGTTGGGAAGACAATGTTTTTAGAAATAAATGTGTCCCCTTTGGTTAGACACTGTCTTGATATCCTGAAGATGTTTAGTTGGATTGTATTGGATTATATTGATCTGGTGTCCCTTGCTGCTTGTATGAATGTTCATGTGTGTGTGTGTGTGTGTAGCTAAGAATGTGTTAGGGCAAAAATGTTCGCTGTGTGTCTTTCTTTCATTTGTGTGCGATCCTCTTGGATTTTGCGATTCGATGGCGAATTTGCTGCACTTGCTGCTGTGTGTTGCATTCGCGAAACTTCTTCCCCGGCGAAAGTTTATCTTTTTCACGGCAAAGTCGGGGCTTGCGCGAGCGAGTGCGAGTGCGAGTGTGTGTAGTGTGTGTCTGTGTATGCGTCCGCGTCCGCGACGGTGTTTCTCTGGCTGCCTGTGTTTGGGAGGAGGACTGGCGGCCGTGTGTTCAGGCCAACAAGCTTCAGTCTGGCAGCTAAATGAGTGCGGCCCAGCAGCAGCTTTGTGCGCGGGCGAGCACACGAACAAGTGCGGCCTTACGCTCTGGCCGAGTAGTGCGCTCCTGGCCCATGGCCCATGGCATAAGAGTGCTCGAGGGGGAAGGTAGGCAGCAAGAGCAGGCCTAGGACAAGTGGATTTCTTTCCAGATTGCCAGCAGTCATCTCTCCGTTGCCTCCCCCATTCTGCGCGCGCGCATTCCACTGCCAACAATGTAAGGCACTCCTCTCTCTCTCTGTACGATGGTTGAAAGAGACTGTTTTGATGCTCGCGCAAGCGCGCGTGTTCGCCCTTTCGCTCCCTCTTCTTTCAACTTGTTCATCCCGCCCGATCGTCTGATCTTTGACGTCCTGCCTCTTGCCCTCCTCTTGCTCTCCTGCCTGCCCTGAGCCCTGCAAACTCGTCGAACACCACCTTCTTTCTGCTCTATCTGTCCATTTCACACTGCATACTGAACTGCATGCTGTATGCCCGGTCGAGCTGGGCCGTGAGGGAGGTGAGGCTAGCTTTTTTCTTTAAATAGCGGCTTAGGGTTGTCTGGGGAGAGTTTTCAGGGCGCCCACTTGGCGCCTGTGGCTAGACTCGCAACCCCAGCTCCACTCGCAGGGGAGAAAACCATATTGGGCCCCCAAAGCGGCTCCTTAGGGTCGGCCGTGAGGCCCGCTCGCCAGCCCGCCGCCTGGCTCAATATTATTCACCCTCGTCATTGGCGCCGATGGCCAGTGGGCGGCGGGCCAGTGCGTTAAGCCGCACAGATGGTGGCATATGTGCCCGGCGGACTGTCTGCAGTGTGGGGCCGCCACTGCAGAGCAAAGGGCGGCCCGCAAGCTCGTTTGCGCAGCCCCAAAGGGCCAGTCTAATAATAGAAGGCCGCTCAGTGTGCGTGTTTGTGTGCGTGCGTACGTTCGTTGCCGCGCTTGCACTGGCAGCCAGTCTTCTGGGCTTGCAGTGGCCCAATGACGCCCCACCGGCTCGGATGTGGTCGCGGTGCGTGGGAGGAGGAAACCGGAGCCCCAATTGGTGCGCCCCTTCCTTTGTTACAAGAAACCGGCCAAGACTGGCTCAGGACTGGCTGAGGTCTGGCTGAGGTCTGGGGCCCACCGCGAGCATATTGCCGTATTCATGGACTCTTCATGGACTGGCGCCCCCACAGCCGCAAGGGGCTCTTAATATATATTTACGTCTGTGTATATATCTATCCGCTCGGCTAGTGCTATTTCGTAGCCACTTGCTCGCCCCCGCAGCAGTCTAGCCACTCTGGCCTCTTAGTCAGACGAGGCCAGACGAGACGGCCCAAAGTCTCGTGGTGGGCCCGTGGCAATTGTCTGCGGCGCCACTTTGCAGGTTGGGCCACTTTGCAGCCAGTCCTAAATGGGCGCTCATGAATTTGCACTGGCAATCTGGCAAACCCAACCAACCGCTGGGAACGCCTAAGGTGCTTCCCCCTCGCTCGTGTGCAATTTGCCCACTGACGCAGGGCCCTCGCCAAGCAGTCACTGTGTGGTCTCAGTGCTCAGTGCAGACAGTCTGTGACTGTGTTGGACAGTTGGAGCTGCCAGTTTGCTCACTGCCACCACTCTGGGCCTTTGCACCAACTGGTGCTCGATATGAATAATGTCATGGACGCTTGGCCCTCGAGGGCAGTGCGGCGGAAGGTGGGGCCAAATGGGCAGCCAGTGGGCGGCGAGCGAGGCGAGTGGGGCGCGTGAGGCAGCCAGCGAAAGGGCGCCTACCACTGTCTCGAGTGCGCGGCCGTGCGAGCGAGTGCGCGCTGGGCCGCCCGACGCAGTGCAGGCGCGCGCCAAACCTTTCGGTACCATATGGGCGATGGCGCGGCGACGACATTTAGGCCAATGCAGTGGTGCTGCTTTCGCTTGCTTGTTTTTGTTAGTTGATTCGAATTGTGCGAAGGCCGAAGAAGTGCAGCGGCAGCAGCAGCAGTGTGTCGCCCGCTGCTGCTGCTGCCCAGGCGAGTTGCTGAAGACAGTGGGCGCTTTTATTGCTCTTCCGCGTACCGGCTGTGTGCCCATGAGTGCCAGTGAGAGTGAGGGTGAGAGTGTGCCCATGAGTGGCCAAGAGTCGAGCCTGCCCGTCTCTCTTCCTCAATTTCCATCCCGCGCCCAGTCTCTAGGAAGGCCGCCCCAGAGCACTGTTGCTGCACGTTGACGGACACTTCCCTAATGTTTGCCGCCGCTTCCGCCGCTCATCTTTGCGCAACGCCAAACTGCCGCCAACTCCTAAGGGCGGGGGAGGCGGCGCCTCTACGGCGGCAAACTGAGCTGGCCGCCTCGACTCGCTGCTCACTTTGCCTGTAAAATCGGCACACACCAACAACACCCACACGCAAACGACACTCCATCTTAGCGGCGAAAAAAGGCTCCAAACTGAAGCCTGTCTCTGTCTGTCTCCCTTCCCTTGGCTCACGTAGCTCGCCAAACGGCCTTGCGGAGGGAGCTCATCTACAGTCATTCTACGATCTCTCGAGACCTGTCGAGCCGTCAAATGTGCCGAAAAAGCATATAGCTTTTGGGCGTATTTGAAACAATATTTGAAACAATTGTCCGAGTTATGAGCAAGCAGAGGAGACAATAACTTTTAACGCGGCCCAAAATCGCCCACTGTCTCGATATTGAACTTGTCAACACCTCTCGCCGCTCGAGACATTTGCCTATTTTTGCCTTTTTTGCGCTTTTTTGCTCCTTTTTGCGCTTTTTCTGCAGCTCGAGGGAGAAAATCGTCTTTCAATCGTCTTTAAATCGTCTTTCAATCGTCACCAAAGCGACAAAAAGACCACATTTTGTTCTCATCTTTCCGACAGAAAAGAAAGTGTGCACAGTACTCTTTTGCATTGCAGACTGTATTACAAATTCAGAGACCCAGATGGCTCCAAGTGACTGGAAAAGTGAGCGTGTTCCGTGCAAGAGTGTCTCGATGTTTGCCCATGTTCCACACACAGTCGTCGTCATCGCGCGAACAATCGAGCCAGTTTTTGGATAGTTGCAAATCCATATCCAAACATGTAGGATATTTCCAAAAGAAAAATATCCAAAAACTGGAGAGTTCCAGAAGAACGTCTCGACGGGCGACCATTCTTGGGCCATGCTCCACTTGAAAAGGCACACGATGGGCAATCGATGATCAGTCTCACTTGCACACTTTTGGGGCCAACTTTTGGGTTGGTCTCTTTTTCTCTCAGTTTGCAGCATGTTTGCTTTGCACAAAATTTGCAAAATTAACTCAAAAAAGTTGCCCCCAAACAACTGCAACTCAATTAGCTCAGCTCATGCTCCACTCGTCTGGCCATTCTCACCGCCGGTTAACCCCTCTTACTCTTACTCTTACTCCTCGAGGCTTCTCCCCCGCCGGCAACTACTCTGTTTCCTCCTCATCAGTCAAACTCGCTGCTCACTTACACTTCTTCTACACGCCGAGCTCTGGCCTTTGCCAAGCGAGCCCCATGCTTCAGCTCCAGCTCCAGCTCCAGCCTCAGCTTTAGCCCTAGTCTCAGCCTCAACCTCAGCTTTAGCCTCAACCTCAACCTCAACTCTGCTCACAGAGGCCCTGCCCAACGGTAATGGGCTGACTAAAATTAGCCTTTGCATATCCGCCATAAGGGCGCTTTGGTTTGCGCCTTGCAGGAGGTGAGGCCGGAGGAAGAGGCATTGCAAACGAGACGGGCGCACCTCGTCGAGTTGGACGCGCCTAGCGCGCCAACCGTGCCGCCTCATGTCTGTTTGTGTGTCTGTGTGTCTGGCCGCCCGTTGCTACATGGCGGCCCAAAGTCAAAACGAAGAGAAAGAGAAAGAGAGAGAGAGAGAGAGAGAGAGAGGCTTTTGAGCTAGATAGAAAGTCTCCTTAATTGGTTAAAGAGAGACTCTAGAGCTCAAATGTTTGTATGGTGGAAAAAGTGTAGCAATGTAGAAAAAGGCGATGACGTTCAATTCGATTCCCATTATTGTGCACACACCATTGTTGTTGTTTTTATCTCTCATCATCGTCCATGTCTCTCTCTGTCTCTGTCTTTGGCTGTCTCTCTCTCTTTCTCTGCCACTAGTCGAACAACAATCATGCCACAGTAACGTGATAGATTCAACGTGCTGTTGATGATGGTGGTGATCATGTTTGTTTATATAATTGATCGCTCGGAGCTGCTGTTAATAATATTCGTCCCCCAGAGAATAGTTGATGAAATGAGAGAACACTTGCTAGCTCGATCAAGCTAACCGTGAAGAAGAGAATCGACCAAAATCTACCATCACATAGCCTTTACTTTGGGCCAGAGAGTTCGACTAAAAATTTCAATTGGCGTGTGGCCGCCAAAATGGGTAGCCTGTTGGAATAGTTGTGCTTCCATTTCAGCGACTGTCCTCTCCTGCTTTTTTTTAATCCAATCGGCCAGATAAATATCTGCTCTTCTGAAACTCTAATGAACCTCCAGAGGCACAAACCAAACACACACACACACACACAGTCTATAGTCCAGTTGCTTTGCAACAAATTGCGCCCCCATTCGCGCCCATGAGTCAGCCCAAAGATGATTGGATTACCTAGTATCATCATGAGCACTATCATCTCGCTATCTCGATCGAGATAGTAGCTCGTGATCTCATCTGCATGAGCAGGAGTGTTAATTTTACTTTCAATTTTATGAAACATAACAACAGACCATTGGAGGAACAACAGCACTCATCGGCATGGCCAACTGTCTCAGTCTCGCCTAAGCTCGAGTAGCCTTGACATTTGGGCCAGAGAATGTTCTCGCCCTCGAATCTAACGCTTGACACTATGAATATTCACAGTGGTCAACACTTTTCTCGTCCCACAGCACAGCTAAGAAGAAGAGGAGAAAGCTTTCGGCGAGGCGTCTTGCCAGAGGCTGGCGAGCCACAGAGAGTCGGAACTAGATGAGCTAGATTTTCTCCCTAAGCCGAGCTGTGTTTGCATGGCATGTGCGCGCCTCTATGCGTCAATTGGCGAGCTTACTAATGCTAACTTCATGCTGTCCCACTTTTGAACTTCCTCTTCCTTAATAGCCGCCAAGCATGAACCGCTGGAAACAGATTGCCCATTCGCCTATTCGCCCATTGCTGTCCCATTGTTTGGAAGCTCGTGAACTAGAACGCCAACATGGACCGAGAGATAGAGACAGTAACCCTGGGCTAACGGATTTCAGATGGTGTCGTTTGTGAGCATCATACAGGCCACAATGGTGGAACCTAAACTCGACAACATATGCTTGAGCGCACGAAATTGGTCCTTATGGCGGCGGCGGTGGTGGTGATGGTGCTTGCGACGATGAAGTCTAGATTAATTTTGTTATTCACTATCTCTTGGCCGCTACAGCCAACTGCAGCATCCCGTTGCAGCGCTGCAGTTCACCACTCCGGGCTAATTAGTTAGTAATTTACAGTTCTCGCTCTATAACTGATACCACACATCCACCAGCCAGATTTTCATAATTACATCTACGTACCATTCCAACATCGTTTTGTGCATTCAAAAGTACGCGCTCTGCTCATAGTTGTTGGTGGTGCTGAGGAACTCATCCCATTGGCCACCTAATCGTGAAGTGCCCGCCAATATCAAGCTAACCATCTGCGGGCGAGCTTGGGGACCTAGTAGACGGTGGCTAATATACTAGCTCTATTGCCTTTTTATGCTAATTCAATAGTTTAGTTCGGTGTCCCCTAGATCTGCAACTCATGCTTTATTAGGTTAACTTCCATCGCAGGTTGGGACTATGGATTTGCAATTGAAAAACAATTGCGACTTTTATTTCGACGATATGGCTAGTTTTAGACTCTATTCATATTTTCTCACGGTGTACGCTAAACGGATGATGGTCCACTATCTTCAATCTGTGGGTGGTCTAGGCGACAGTTTGATCTTCTCGCCTATCCAGCTAACTGATTCGTTGATCCCGTTGCCTTTCAGAGCTGATGTTGGAATGGAAATGAATCTACGTTCCCCAATGAGCTCATAATCCAATTTGAAGGCACGAACTACTTCATCTGGTTGGAGTGCTGAAGGTAGATCTTGTTTGTTGATCACAAACAAAAGGGGCAGATTTTCTAATAATTCATTCTTGATTATTGACGTGAACGCTTCCACTGATTCATTGAGGCGTTCTCGGTCAGACGAGTCCACCACCCAGATTAATCCATGTGCTTCTAGAAAATACTTGTCCCAGAGTAACTGGAGCTCTCTTTGTCCCCCTAAATCCCAAAAATTCAATATCAAATCCTTTGTTTCAATCTTACCTACGTTCAGTCCAACTGTGGATGCAATCCGATTCAAGTCCACGTGCTTGTAACTCTTATTAAAGTTGCACCGGGCGTGTTCGAGGAATGTGGTTTTGCCCGAGTTATCAAGTCCTAGGATGAGCACGAAGTAGTTGCCCTTGTGGAAAAGATACTCCCAAAGGCCATATAGTAGGCTAAACATAATACCGATCCATATAGAGGGATGTCAACAGCTGACAATCGGGAGTCAGGTGGAATTCTATGATGGCCGGGAAGGTGTGAGGCTCGTACGATTGTCGCACGCTTCGAATTCTTCAAGCCAAACTGTACTGTGCAAGGGGCTTAATTTTTTAGTTTCCGTAAACAATCGGTTCACTTGTTTGGAATGTTGTGATTTTTTGTCACTTATATTGACATTATTATAACTTAGCTGAAGACAGTAATGAATTTAACCAACTTCAATGATGATGTCACAAAACGCACCCGCTCCATCACATACACGAACTCTAACAACAACAATCACAGAGGATGACAACAACATTAGCAGCAGCGAGAGTAGGCCAGCAGATTCGACAACAATCCGGTTGAAGAAAAAGAAGAAGAAAGTCGTATGGCGTCAAGGTACTGTGGATAACGAAGGAATGGGGAAAAAGACATCAAAATGTTGCTGTATCTACCAGAAGCCGCATAAATTTGGCGAGTCCTCATCAGACTCAGAGGAAGAAGACTGTGATCATTGCCGTGGCCATGTGGAAAAGAAATCTGCCGTAAAGCCAGCCGACACTTGAGATACTATTCCAATTTGACCAGCAATAAAAATAGAGAACCCTTCAGAATGCAATCGTAAACATAGAGATATATTTCAGTGAGGGGTAAATGAGGAACTTTACCGATTCACCAAATTGGACATCAACAGAGAAGCGTTTGTCCCACCAAAGCCGAAAGAGTTCTTCAACGCAATTCTTTCATCTGACTCCCATCTTGCTCGATGTTCCCTCACGAATTGGACCGAATTTTTTGGTGTCGATAGGGGCTTGTGGAGGTTAAGGCACGGAGGGTGTATCGCGTCTTTACAGGACAACATTGCGAAGATGGACTCAACACTTCCAGCTGCACCAAGCAGGTGTCCAATAGCAGACTTGCAACTAGTAACTGTGAACTGCTTAGATCTGTCTTCAATAGCTTCATTCGAATAAAACAGATTCTCGATTGCAGCACACTCAATTTCATCCCCAATGGGTGTTGAGGTCGCGTGGGCATTGATGTGAGTGACACGGTGAGCCGGTATGTTAGCATCTCTCAGAGCTGCTTCCATACTTAACCTTGCACCCAGTCCGTCCTTGGACGGTGCGGTCAAATGATACCCATCTCCGGAAGTGCCGTAACCAAGAATTTCACATATGATGTCATTGTCATCCAAGCCTCGCTTCTTAGCATGCTCATAAGCTTCTAGCACGACAGACCCAGCACCTTCGCCCATGACGAAGCCGGCTCTTTGTTCGTCGAAGGGTCTAGATGACTCCTCTGGGTTATCATTGAACTTTACACATAGGGCTCTCAATCGTTCAAAACCCGCCATTGCAATCGAGTTTATCGAGGCCTCAGTGCTCCCGCAGACCATAAGATCTGCATGGCCAGATTGTATAAATCTGTAGGCATCACCTATGGCATGGGCACCTGAGGCGCAAGCTGTGGAAACACAGTGATTTGGCCCATTGAGTCTGTATCTGATACCCAGATTCCCGGCTGACATATTCATGAGAACCCTAGTCAGGAAAAAAGGACTCATCTTTTTGAAGCCAGATCTCTTGTCCGCTTGAGCTTGACCAAGCAGCAGCGAACCATTATCATATATATCTTGGAAATCTACCATGCCTTGTCCTATTGCAACCCCACAACGAAGGCTGTATTTGTCAAGAAACTGTCCCTCGTCGTCAAGAAGTTTGGCTTGGCCAAGTGCCTCATGAGCAGACAATAAAGAATAGATGGTCGCTCTGGACAACTGTTTTGAGTTTTTCAGGATAAAGTCATGCTTATTGACATGCTCATGCAACTCTTCTTTGGGTACATAGCCTGCGACTCGCGATTGACTACCATCGAAGGAATGCTCTTCTCTCAATCTAGTTATTCCACTTTTTGATGACAACAGGGCTGACCAACATCTTTGTGCTCCGACCCCTAGAGGACACACAATACCAACTCCAGTGCATACAACACGGCGTTTTGACATCAGCTAAATGTTTTAGTAGGGGACCTTTCCATCCCGCAGAGGGTGACCAAAATAGCGGAGTGAAAATGAATAGACTTGATGCAAAAACCTGAGGAAGAATATCGCAGCCAAGAGCGAGGCACAGATTTTTCCAATGACAGAATATTTTATATTCAGTTCGAGATCTTCCCTGGCCAGACTATTTAGTTGATCAGATGCGGCTCTGAGCTTCCTTTGAATCTTGGAATATTTCGCGAACTCGTCCGCCTGGCTTATTGTCGATAGTTCCTGGCGATATTGCCTAAGCTGAGTCTGTAGGCTAACTTTTTCTCCTCTCTTACGGTAATAAAGTAACAAGCCGATTAACTGGATTGTGGTCACATTGTTAGTCAAAATATCGCTAGGCGAGAAGTATACATGTTACTCAGGTATCGTTTCTCGTCGCACAATACTCACGAAGTTTATGCCCCTGGACGATAGCAATAAGAAAAAAGCCCCGGCAATGAGCATCCAGTAATCCATCTCGGAAAACTCTCTAGGTCGTCATTTGTTGTCGGAGAAAATTATGCCCTATCGGTATAAGTAGCTAATCTACAATGTAAAATTCTAGCCAAGATAATGGAAATCGATCCCTGCGGAAGAAAAGACAAAAGTTGATCAAATAAGAGGCGCTCGTTGACGTCGTGTCAGTTTGCTGAAGCTAACCGCATGCTTCTCTTCGCTCATGGAACGCCCCTACGGTCTCTTAAGCAAGAAGACCATATCGTAACCATTCTTATTCCAAAAGACGCCTCAAATCTACATTCCTCCAGTAACTAATCTTACAACTTATATCATAAACCTATAGCTCTCGTCTAGAGCTTTACTGCCAACCATCTCATTCTGGATGATCTGTAGGCAATATTAAGATTCCATCTGCAAAACACTATTATGACATGAAGAGGTAAAGGGTGTCCATCTGTCAAATTGGATATAATGATAGACCATGGGACATCGCAAACGAACAATCACATAAGGTTGCATCAAAGATACTAAAAATGTCCTCCGACACCGAATTGGATGACCAAGGAAAGAAGGATCGTGAGCTCTCCGAAAATGTCGAAATCAACCAAAACACAACAGCGATCACAGATAATAAGGATGAGTCGCTCCAAGATACGGAGGACTCTGATGATAAAAAACAAGATACAAGTTTGGAAAATTGTGTGCAAGAACGTGATGGCGACGTTCCCGACAGCATCGAAGATGTCCAAGCTCAAACGGCAGTTAGTTCGGTGGGACCAACCTCGGATGGTGGACCTTCATCGTTGAGAGAATATGCTCAATCCCTGAAATTCGACAACAATCCAAGCTCTCAAGATGTTTCAATAGACCCGTCAGGCCTCAGTTCAACAGTCTCCTTACCAACAGCCACATCCACTCATAGTCCAATCCCTATCGATCATGAGATATCTGAAGTTCACACGATGTGTACAAAACTCGTGTCGGGAAATAACCCTCTCTCGGATGATGACGGCAATATTAAGACCCAGACAACTGACTCCATCCTGAAGTTGCTAATCACAGAAGATTTATCAAATATCAAGAGTTCAAAGGCGCTGAAAGTATTTTTTCTCCAATATTTACACCAACTACCTCCCAAAGTTATCTCGGAAATCTTGAGCTTGCTTATTGCAATAGTTAAAAAATCTGTGTTTCACCTTGAGTCAGCCAGAGGATTGGTAATCCCTTGCATAAATTACATAACATCGAGTCAACGGGAGTCGCAAAATATCGGAGTTTGCGAGCAACAGTCCTCCAGTCTGAGTTTGACCAAACATTTCTCGAGAGAGTGGGTTAATTTATTAGTATCTCATTCATGTGATGTTGAGGAGCTGATAGCAATCTTGAAATTAAGTGAACACGATCCAAGTTTATTGAGCTTCATACAGTATGCCAACATCAAACAGAGAAGTCGACCACATGCGTTCTTCGCTTTTCCGGGGACCAAAGGTTCAATGATGTCATTACCACCATTCCAAAAGTGGCCAATACAGATGGGGTGGTCATTCAGTACTTGGTTCTTCTTAGAACCTAAAGCCTGTGCACAACCTTATTTATATAATTTCAAGACTGGCAAAAGTGGTCTCGGCTATTCAGCACACTTCACAGGAAACTGTATGGTTCTTACATCCATCCGAGTTAAGGGTAAGGGTGTCCAACACTGTGTAGCTTACGAGTTTCCGCCGTATAAATGGATACATTGTGCAATAACCTATCATAACAAATGGAGATCTGCAGAGATCAAAGTTTATGTCAATGGTCAGCTGGCAGCAAATATCGACATTCCCTGGCAAGTTCAAACAAGTGAGCTTTTCGATAAGTGTTTCATCGGTGGTTCGGGCTCGATAACGCGAAACGATCGTTCGGGTGATCTGAATTGCTTCTGTGGCCAAATGTCAGGGGTATACTTGTTCAATGAGGGTCTAAGTGCTTCACAGATCTGTGCCATCCATCGTTTAGGTCCCTCTTACATGGGTCAATTCAAGTACAGCAACGAAAATCATCTCAGTCTTCCGCCTCAGATATCCAAGACTCTGTATGAAGAAAAACTAGCTTCATCTTTATTCTGTCTATTCACTCCTGTCGCGGTTGACAGTGGAACACTATGCATCCAATTAGCACCCCTCAAATCATCTACATCGACATCTGCATGCAACTATTTCATCTCGGCCCCACACGCAGCCCTACTAGGTGAGACCAAAGCTATCACAACCCAACCAATTTGCCATGCTCTACAGTCTCTGGGTTGTTCAAAATCCCTATTACCTTTACTTGAAGTGTATGCCCAAAGGGGAGACTCAGAGGCGTGTGCTTCGATGATTGGGTTCCTGTGCGATCTGTTGGAAAGTTCACCCCATTGGTTCTCAAATGATATAGTCCAGAACAGCGGGTTCACCCTCATAGCCTGTATACTTCATACGAACGCTCGCCAACTATTGAGTGAAAAGATGTTGGATATATTGCTAAATCTGACTCGAACACTCTTATCAACGGCTTCTGCCGCCGGTGACTCGCTTCTGCTGAAACACCTGCTAGACAATATCCTACTGAATCCGTCACTCTGGATATACGCCGACTACGAGGTTCAAAAGAAGCTTTATAGGTATCTAGCTACCGAACTTTTACATGGAGTAGGACATCTAAATCCGAACAGGTCGAATACGAGAGTGAGCGCTGGTGCATTGTCTTCATATAGCAATGTCGGATCCAATCAGCCATCGTCATCGGGTCACTCTGCTGGTTCATCTCAAACCAACGAAGAGCACATGAAGTCGACAACTGCCAATCCAGAGTACCCTCATTCATCCACTGTGGCAGAGTTGTTGTTCGGCGAGGTTCGTAGAGTTTCAACTGTTTTGCAATCATTACACTCGCTGAAATATTATTATTGGGCAGCTGAAGAGAAGGATATCAATCTAAGAGCAAAATGTCTCAAATTGAGACCAGGTCCCGATGAAATGAAAGTATTGAGAGCATACATCCTCTCATTCATCTGCGAGCTTATCGTCCGATCAAACACGGCGCCTCTAGACGAGACACAGGGAATGCTCAACTATCTGTCGTCGTGCTCGCAGCCGGAAAACTTGCTCGATGTGCTGGAGACCATTTCCGGTCTGCTGATTGATTTTCCAAATTCGATGGTTCCGGCACTCGATCAAAAGAACGCTATCAAAGTGATATTCTCATTGATTGGTTCTGTTAATGAACAAGTAAGGATCACTTCAATCAGGTTACTAAGCTTGTTCTTATCTCAGTGCTCGTACAAGAAAAAGCAGGAGATCATGAGCCCGCACAATTTGTTTATGTTACTCTGTGATCGTTTAAGAGCTTACAGACCAATAACACTTGAGCTGTATGAGGCTTTGATGGATTTAGTTTTTGAGGAAAATGATCTAGACCGAAAGCTCGATGCGGATCGCTCACAGGCCATCTCGAAAAAAGAAATCGTCAACTCGACAGTTATAAAGGTCATAGCCACCTTGATACATGAAGAAAGGAGCAAAAGTTTCAATCATAATATCAGCATCGATCACCATGAAACAAATAAGAGCCAGCCTGTGGACATAAGAAGAGTTTTCATCAACGATTTGTGGAATTTGATAGTCAATAGTCGCGAAAACAGGAGGATTATATTGCAGATGTCAGTTTGGCAACACTGGTTGATAAATTTGAGTGTCTCCACAGTGAACGATTCTCCTCTTGTGAGGGACCAGATCTTGGCAATATTCAGAGTGCTACTCTACCATGCCATGCGCTACGAGTATGGAGGTTGGCGTGTTTGGATCGATTCGTTAGCAATAATACACGCAAAGGTCAGTTTTGATGAGTTTTGTTCGCATGTCACGAAAGGGAATCACAGTGAAAAGAATCACCAACAAGCTAAAACGGATAAGATTCATATCACATCTGGCGAGGTGAAATCCACTCCTGTGAAAGTGGCCAGTGACAGTGTCGATTCAGTTGTGGCGGCCGGCGGCAACCGTCAGCAAGATGCGCGATATGAACGGGAGAGCGCAAAGTCTCCCAAGCTGGCTGGCGGCTCAACGGGTGATGAAGCGTCGCCAAGTAAGCAATCCATTGTGGTGAGCTCGATAAGCGAGCGTGTTTTGAACGAAAGTCGTGGTATTGAAATGGATGATGAAGATACCGACGATCAGGAAAAAGGTTTGGAGCAAAACACCACCAGCGCACAATCATTGAGTGATGATCTTAGAGTTGAAACAAGTGGTGAGGATAAGTCTGATAGGATCAATGAAGAGACGCCAGATGCCACTCAGCAGGCAACAGATGAAGCCAAGCCTGGAATAGATTCCACAGATCTGGCCCCCTCCAGAGCGTATCGCAAGAAGAGTTGCTCAGAGGCTGAGGAGGAAACCACTGTGACCACTGGTCGATCTCAACCATTGAGTGAGCAATCTTCAAATGAGCTCGATCGGCAGCAGTCTCTCACCTCAATTCCTCTCGATGAGTCTAGTTCACCAACAAACGAGGGGCCTGATGGCGAAGACGATCATGATATTGGAACAAGCGAAAAGAAGGTGGTCAATCGAGAGATTGACGAGGAACCTAATGACCACCAAGACGAGGCATCACCCGACGAGGATCCCAACAGTAATGAGCACACGCCTCAACAGACTGTTGGCTCTAACAGTGGCTCGTGTAATAAGGCGCAGGCAAGTCCAGCTTTCCGCATACCAGAATTTAGGTGGGGAGCAATACTAGTGAAACTTCTGAACGATTTGGTCTTTTCAATTGAGTGTGATCTCTATCATTGGCGTTGCATAGCTTCGTCCACCAATCCCGATGCAATCCCTTTCGCGCCCAAGACAGGCTTTGGAGCTCAGAGTTCTGCGGGCAATGGAACAGCGTCCTCAGGTAGTCTCCAAGCTTCTTCCGGCTCTCAAACGTCATCGACGAACCATATTGCACAGATTGAGACCATCTTGCAGAAGGAGGAAAATCAAACTTATATCGTCAATATTATTCACCTTGTGTGCCAGTTGTCAGACAATGTCATCATTGCAGCTGGTGGCCTTCTTCCACTGCTAGCCGATGCTACAGGAGGATCCAGATCAAATTCCTCCACACAATCGTCCTCCGACCCATCGAACTCCTCCATGAGCTCAAGCAAAGCTGATGTTTCTCCGCGACCAACAAATATTATCACCTCCGAAGGGCTAACCTTAGCCCAAGCCAATTCGCTATTGTACCGATTGGCAGCAATGTTTGATATGACCATATTTGCGGCTCCACACGTTAATCTGGGCGAATTGGAGGTGGATAAGAACACAACATGTGGTTGTATCATTAGACAATGTTTGAGACTAGCCTGCACAGTAACCGTGAAGAATTGTCTAATTCTAAGAAATATGCACTCCAAGTTGAAGGGAAAGAATAACGAATTGGACGATAAGGATATCTCTTCAGTGGAGTTCCCCAAGGAAATGTTTGACAGCTATCAGGGCTGCTCCCTGTTGTCCGCCAACGGATTGTTCGAGCAGTCTGCTCTAACTTTGGATAAGACTGACCTAATTGCGAGTCAAGAATATTCGCCCCATCAAAATCCTAACACCAGCTCAACACCATCAATACTGCCCTTTCAGACGTGCCCAATCAAAGATCCAAACAAGTTGCTGCAACCGCTCGATATATGTCGCATCCAGTCGTGCATTTATCGTTCTGGAAGTCCAGATTCTCGCCTATCACAGTTCTTGGCACTGTCAAGTCTGTACTTCATCAGTGTATTAATGGTATCCAAGTATCGTGACATAATAGAGCCCAAGCATAGGCCACAGGCAAAGTTTAAGAATAAGGATGCTTCGGGATCTGATTCTATAAGCGCCTCCACGAGTTCAGCTGCAAGCGCTGAATCTTCTGCTGCTACTGGTCCTCAGCCAGCTAATGGGAAATCCGGCCTTGGTGGTAACAATGAGCCAATTTCAAGTGTTGAGGCAAACTTGTTAACTTTTGGCAAGATGCAGCCCAACAGCTCGGGAGGCTCTGGAAATGCGAATGCCTCTCTGGGGGCAACATCAACGGGCAATTCTCTGACCAACATGCTAACAAGTAAGCTGGAGAACACATTGGACACCCTTTGCCCTTTGCTAAAGTCTATTATGTGTGACTTCTCCTCGTTCCTTTCGAAAACTCTGCTAGGTTCTCATGGTCAAGATTTGGTTAATAAGGAAGCAGAGAGGACATTTAAACGACCTAACACAAGCCCGGTGGAATTGGTAATGTTGTTATGCTCACAAGAGTGGCAAAATACTTTGCAAAAGAATGCTGGTTTGGCATTCATAGAACTGATTAACGAGGGCCGAGTTTTGTCCCATGGTATTAAGGATCACATCGTTAGAGTTGCAATGGAGGCCGAGTTTATATTAAGCCGTTTGCGTGCAGATGATGTAGCCAAGCACGAACATTTTGGTCTCGCTTGTTCGGAGTCACTCTCGGCTCGTATGCATGAGGAAATTGTAATCAATTCCTTGATAAGTTCAGCTGCGCGACGTGATTTTGTCTTATATGGTAAATTCAAAGAATCTATAGCCCAACAACAGTGGAATCTATCGGGGAGCTATAAATTGGACATTTGGGAGGACGATGATCGTAGGAAGCGGCGATTTGTATTCGACTCTTGGCCAAATTCAACCCAGTCTATCTACTTTGCCTCGGCTGATGAGACAGACACAACAACAGTGGCTCATGAGCAAGGCGATAATGATCATGCGAATGACAACAATGATACCATGGAAGCGGGCGGAGTTGAGAATTCGTCTTTGCATGCAAAGACAGAGGACATTAATGGAAACAAACGAATTCTTGACTTGCAAAGGACCATCGAGCTTGGCGAGGTTAGCGACCATTGCGGCAACTCTGTGAACAGAGACGATCTGATGGGGGCCACATTTGGAGAGGACAATTTTGACCCCCACGACGAATCGATGTACGACGAGGATCTTGAGGATGGCGATAATGACGAGGAGGAGCAATGTGATTCCAACAGTCCTCATTCTGGATCAATTATCGATTCATCGGCAGCTAGTCAGCGCCGCCACTCGAACAAGATGCTCAATAAGGCTAATTTCAACAGAGCTCACCATTCGTTGAATATGAAAAACCCACTAGGAGGCGCCTCTTCTGGCTTGGCGAGCTCTCAGATCAGCGAGACAGTTGGCAATCAATCGGCAATCAATGGGCCCAATGGGGGCGACCCTAAATGTTCCGAGAACATGAAGCAGCAGCACTTGGCCGCCCATTGGGAGTATGAAGATTACGGCACTGTAAATGATCTCACTGGTTCGGTCATTTATGCGGCCGAGGCTTCGCTAGTTTGGAGCGCATATGCAATTCCCGGTGTCTTACAGATAACAACCCATGAGCTTTACTTTGAGCCCAATCAGAATATTGGCGAAATGATTGATTCGTTGAAATACGAACTGCAACAACATCGAACAGACTCATCAAAGTCTGCAACCAAATCGGAGCTCGTCTCTTCGACCGAACTGCCCAGAAGAGCATGTCAACGGCATTTATCAGATAATCACCAAGAGAAGGGCACTTTGGCGACGCGCGGCAACACTGTCTCACCAGGTTCATCACAAAGCCAGTTTAGGAAGGCCGATTTGCTCGCCTTGAGGTATTGTGACTTCTTGACCGTTCAAAATGGCAAGATACAATTGGCTGACATTAGGGCCATCTTCTCGCGCCACTATTTGCTGCAGCCCAATGGTTTGGAGATCTTTGTCGCCCAAAGAACCTCGTTCATGTTTGCTTTTAACGATTTTGACACCGTTAGACGAATGGTGAAATACTTGCCCCCAGTTGGCGTTGGTATTAAGTATGGCATTGGCCAGTCGCGTCGTGCTAGTCTTATGTCGCCCAAGCAATTGTTTGCAGCCTCCAATATGACCCAACGTTGGCAGAGGCGCGAAATAGGCAATTTTCAATATCTGATGTTCCTCAACACGATTGCCGGGCGCACCTACCAAGACCTGAACCAGTATCCAGTGTTTCCCTGGATATTGACCAACTACGAAAGCGAGGAGTTAGATTTGAGTTTGCCGACAAATTTCCGAGATCTCTCAAAGCCAGTTGGTGCATTGAATTCGAAACGACGCGACGATTTCATCGAACGCTATCAAACTTGGGACAATCCAAAGGTGCCCGCCTTCCACTATGGGACACATTATTCAACGGCCGCATTCACTCTCAATTGGTTGTGTCGTTTGCGTGGCTCATTCAATAGTTCGTATTTGGCCTTGCAGGATGGCAAATACGAGGACGCCAATCGTTTGTTTGTATCTGTGGGCGACTCTTGGGTTAGCTCTCTGGTTGGTGGGCAGCAAAATGTGAAAGAATTGATCCCCGAGTTCTTCTATTTGCCCGAAATGTTTCACGCAAATCTCGGCCTCCCAGAGGTGGAGCTTCCCCCCTGGTCCAAAGGGTCGCCAGAGCAATTCGTTCGAATGCACAGGATTGCTTTGGAATCAGAGCTAGTCTCCTGTCAGTTGCACCAGTGGATTGACCTTATCTTTGGCTACAAACAAAGGGGACCAGAGGCGATCAATTCGGTGAACACGTTCTATTATCTCACCTATCAGGGCAATGTAAATCTGAACATGATCAAGGATCAAGCTTTGCGCGAGGCCATCGAGACGCAGATCAAACATTTCGGCCAAACACCCTCCCAGCTGACCACCGAACCGCATCCGCCCCGATTCAGCGCCCTCCACGCGTCGCCCATGACATTCAACTCCTCGACCATGGACGAAATCAACAAGGTGGTCAAGTTTCCATTCAACAATTCAATAGTGCACATCTCCTCCTGCATTAACAACTACATCTCACTAGCAGCTGGCCAACCATCGGTGGACAGTCCTACGACGGGCACAGTGCAACAAGCAGCGGCAGCAACCAGCTCGAATGGTGCCAATGGTGCAAATTCAGCCAACAGCTTCTGTCCCTCGTCCGTTTTGACCATCACGGGCAATCTCCAGTATCAGATACACAAGTGGCGAGCTGGCGAACAATCGGGCCACCCATTCACCCTGGACCCTCAGCTTGAAGGGTCGGCCGGCTCCAATGCAGCCAATCGTCGACAGTTGATTGACATTGACGATTTGTGCTCAGGTATAACGCTCAAACTGTCGTCCAGCTGCTCTGATGAGTTGGATTCAGTGGATGCTAAATTCAGCAAGTCCTCTAATGAGATCCAATGGCCGTGTGCACACTTCATTGTCACCCTCAATGGGAAGTACATCATAATGGGCTCATTCTACGACAACACTTTTCGGGTGTTCACCACCGAAAGTGGCAAACTTTGCCAGGTTATCTACGGACACCGAGCACCAATCACCTGCATTGTTCGCAGCGAGGGCAACGCTGTGGCTGATTTTTTCATCGCCACCGGAAGTCAAGACTGCAGCCTCCTTGTGTGGTTCTGGAACGAGCGCTACGCTCAGGTGGAGGGCGCTGGAGTGTCGCCGGTGCACAATCCATTGCCCAAGTTGACAATAACAGGCCACACGGCGCCAGTTCTCAGTGCGCTCATTTCGGCCGAGTTGGGCCTTGTCATATCGGGAAGCAAAAATCTCATCCTTGTCCATACGACAACAACGGGCGAAAGTTTGCTCAACATTGACGTAAATCTCTCAAAGATCTACCAGTCGCTTGACTCTAGAAATGGCACCTCCTCTCATGGAGCAGGGCCCCACTTGGACGCAGAGCAGAGGCCTCAGGTGAAGGACAAGCAGAAGACCATCCTGGAGGCGAGCATGTTGGGCGACCCAAAGGACCAGCAGAGGCTCAAGCAGCAGCAGCAAGAAGGTCAGCAAGCGAGCGAGTCGGCCGATGCAATGAGCAATCGTGACGATAGAGACAGTTCGTTGAGAGTGAAGACTGAGCAAATCTCTCAGCTGAGTGCCATTTGTGCCTCCAGCGAGTACTATGTGACAAATCTGCAATTGGCTCGCGAATTGGCGTTCATCGTTTGTGTTGCTCTGCCAGCGCCACGAAAACGCCTTCCACTCGTGCAGGAATCTGACGGCACGAGTCTTGATGAGTCGAGAGCGGCCACATCTCAGCAGCAGGCGCCTGCCTTATTGTTGTCCTTCAATCTCAAGGGATCGCTCATGGACAGCGTGCCCATAGGTCTGGCCAACGCTAGTTCCAGTCCCAAATTGGGCGACACTTGTGTGATGAGCATAACGCGCGACGGAGAGCATCTCATACTGAACGATTCCCCAAGCAGTTTGAAGATTTACAAAACCTTTGGACTGCAACCAGTCTATGCTTATAACACGAACGACATCAACCATCCCAATTCACTAACCGTCTCATTGGCGGATTCCTCGTCATTGGCGCCAAACGAGCACAAGAATCGAATCAGATCATTGGCTCTGATGGATCAAAAATTCATCCTAGTTGGACTGGATAATGGTAAATTGATAGTGTACAATTGCGACTTCAAGAATCTCCAATAGGCAACTCCAAATGACCAATAATACTTATTGGAATCAATGAGACTGAACTCACAATTTCCGGTGATTTGCTCCACATGAGCATTTGCTCCCCATGAGCAACAGTATGCAACAGTATGCAACTCCAAGAGTTTACCAATGTATTATTTCAGCGAAAGAAGACACTGGCAAGACCAAAGAGTGTGGATATTGTGAGCGTGAAGAAAGGGGCAGAGAAGACCAGGAATCATCCTCGATGAATCCTAGCGTCAAATGTAGACTTATAAAAGTAATATATTGCAATAATAGCCGATGCAAGAATGCCAACAGGCACCAAACAATCGAGCCATTTTTTATTATACTTTTATTTCAATGTGAGAGACTGGCTCTGATGAGAATGGAGATTTCTTTCCCCAATTCCTCCGTCGTCTGTCTCTCTGTTTGTTTGGGCCCGCATTTAATTTGGTCGGCCCGAATTTGGATAAGTTTCAATTGTTCAATGTTTTTCTTCTTTCCGGCCAGTGGGTGGTGCTTTGTTCTGTCCTGATTGTTTGTTTGGTCAATTGTTGTGATAATTCTGATCGATAATAATTTCCTCCGTTCCAAAAGTGAACTCTTTCTCCGTTCACATATTTCTCTCTTGTATGCAATCTTGGTCTGTCTCTGTCTCTGTGGGACGATTGGGCTGGGCACAAGTTATGGCGTTGCTCTTTTGGGCGCAATTAGCAATTTGCAGATTTGCAATTTGCAATCTGCAATTTGGAGAAAATTGCAGATTTGCAGAAAATTGCAGAAATTTGCAGATTTGGATAAGCTGCCAATCTCTGCTGATGATCATTGGTTTTCCTGGTTGGCGTGGCGCGACAATGCAAGCAAAACCATGGTCAACTCTTTCTTATTGATTTTGCCATCTTTGTTAAAGTCGCAACCGCGCAAAATTGCATCCTGAAACTCGGCCAAATCCTGCGCATCATAATCCCTTTTAACCAACTCCAAAAGGTCCTTCAAAAAACCCTTCAACTCCTCGTTCTCAATGGTCCCATTTTGGTCCCGATCGTAGAGGACAAACACGCGCTCAATGTCGTCCTTGGTCACCTTTGAGGCGCCCCGAAATGCGCTCCGATTGAGGAAGTTCTCTTTGACCGGAAGAAGGCGGGCCATTTCGCTAAGTTGCAACTTTCCGTCCCTGTTTGAGTCGAAAATTTGCAATATGGTGTCCGTGTACTCGATGATCTTGTCCTCGCCCACTGGGCCCCCGTGAGACTCCTTCAAAAGGTCGTTGAGGAAACTCTTGAGCTCGTCTGCCTCAATGTAGCCACTTGCGTCCCGATCGTAGTTGGTCCAAATTTTCATAAACTCCACGCTGGCCATTTGCGTTCCACCATGCATTTGGGCCCGACGATTATTGTTAAGATTATTTTTTTGCGTTTTCACACGAAAAGGGCGCTCACAACAACAGTTAGTCGCAGTCCTAATGGTGTCTGGCCGTCGAAAGTCGCTTGGTGCTCAGGTGGTGCCAAGTGGCCCTTTTCTCTCTGCCTTCTCTGAGCTCTGAGGTGCCAGAAAGTCGCCAGAAATGAGCTTTCGAATGCAGATTGCAGAGAGACTTCCACTTGGGCAGAGGCCAGCCAGCCAGCCAGCCAGCCAGCGAGCAGCAGTTGAACTCACCTTGAATCGAGCGGATTATCGAAACGGAATAGCAGCAGGAAACTCTCCTCGAGCGGCAAAAGTTGGGCCAACTGCAGTTAGAAGGCCATCAGGCAGATGTGTGTCATTTGAATGGTGGAAATTTGGTCCAATTTTCCGTTTCGTGCGCGAGGATTGTGTGGGATTTAGTTTAGTTTAGTTTAGTTGAGTTGAGTTTAGTGTGTCAACAGTTGCATGGCCACCAAATAGTTTAGGTCAGTCTCCCAGAGCTCGACTAAGCGAGCTGGACACGCGCAACCATTAGCAAGACAGTCTCCAGCTCCATGACGGCGGCTCGACCATTAAGTGCACCTTTGAGCGTTGGATCATTTTGGGCGAGAGAGAAGGAAAGAGAGTGGTGGAAAATCCAGGCAAAAAGGAGCTCTGGCAAGCCTGATTTTGCGCCGCCAATCACAAGCGGGCGACCCTAAGGAGTCGCAAAGTGGCGGAATTCACACCCAGACTGAGAGAAAGGAGGAGGCGCTCATGCGTGGCGACTTTTGTCGCCCCAATGTGCACAAATCAAGCCGGCCAAATGAGTGGCCACGAGAGAGAGTTGCACTCGATTTGGCCGGTCAATTTTTGGGCCCAATTTCGATTGCTCTTTGTTCTTGTTCCGCCGGCCAGACAATCGGCCGCTAGGTACAGTCTAACTGCAGTCTAGCCCAATATGAAGCCGCAGGAGTGGCCCTGGTCTGAGCTGTGTGGCGCCGTCATAACGTGCCATCAATTATTGCAAAGCGGGCCACAAATGGCGACTGGGCCGCCGGAGACAGTGTGCGGCCTGAGTTGCGGCCAGAGGCGAGCCTTGCCGGAAATGGCCGGCTCACTTGCTGCGGGCCGGAGATTGGAAATTCGATTCGAATAGTAATGGGCGGCCCAGGCGGATGGAGCCCCCACCAAGCTGATGGTGGGCGCCACAGTGTTTGGGCTCTCCCTCTTTGGCTTTGGGCCGAAGTCTGAGCCAAGCTCGCGTTGGCAAGCCAGCAAGTCGCAAAGTGGGCCAGCCAGCTTGTGGCAGAGACTGGCGAGCTAGCTTGTGGCAAAGACTGGCGAGCTAGCTCGCCGGCAGGCCTCAATCAAGGTCCTGGGCCGGGCGCGCAGGAGAGCCTAGGGGGCGCGCAGGCAGCGGGCACGTCCGAGCGGGCCGGCTGCGTGTCGTGTGCGCCGGGGGGGACTGTGTGTGGCTGCAGACTGTGTGCGGCGGCCAGCCAGTGGGGGCGCCTCGTTTCCGGCCGGTCGCCTGTGGCAAGCTTGCGGCCGGAGTGTGAGTTCTGGAGAGTGGGGCGAACAAGTTGGCTTGGGGAAAATAAACGCCGCACACAGTCACAAGTTGAGGGAAATTGCAGAAACAATCATTAGGTTTAGAATTTCGTTCACGTCGCTCGGACTGGCGCGCCTCAACCGTGGCACTTCCCTCTCCTCGCTCGGCCCGAGAGGCCCTCCTCAGCGGGGACAAGATTAGATGTAGAAACTCGCTCCTTGTCGCCCCCCGCAGACAGTGTCTCCTGGTCGCCCATTCGCGTGATCTCATTTGCGCCCCCTTCTCGCCGCACACTCTCCCTAGCTCCTTCCACTTCCAGGGCCACTTTGGACACGCAAACAGACAGGCACGTCTTGCCGCAGTCTTGCCGCCGCGGCCATGGACACCTGCTGGATCTGGCAAACAAATTCGACTTCCTCTCTGCTTTCGCTGCTTCAATTTGGCGAGCCAAATTGAAACCGCCGGCCGCAAAATGGCCCATTTTGCGCCCATTTCCAGCTTTGCAGATTTCCACTCGCAAACACAATGCGCCCTCTGCAAAGCTTGGCCGTTTGGGAAGGCCCAAATTCCAATCAGCGCCACTTCGACAACCTGGCTCGCTTGCCCGTCGAGCTCTCATTTCCCGCAATCTGGCCAGCCGGCGCGAGGTCTAGTCTCAAACTCCTCGCAGACTCCCTTTGGCGCTCAGGACGCCGCGTGAGCTAATCAATTTTTGCTTCCGCTCGCGCCAATTCAGCCAACCTTCTCCCACTAATACACCGCCGGCTTGCGGCTCGGATCAGTCTCGGTCTCGATCAATGCGGAAATTGTGCTTTCCTTGCTGCGAGGGGAGCCTGTCCCACTCCACCGAGACCAGCAGCGTCGCCCAATCGCCAGCTTTGAAGGCGCTGCTTCCGGTCCAGTGGGGCGTGGCTCTCGTGTTGAGGGAGGCTGATTGTCGGCGAGCTTGCAGCTGGCGTCTTCGGGGCGCAAGTTGGGCCAGTTTTTTGCCGTTTTTTGCCCTTTTTGGAGCTTCTTCCGCCGGTGAGGGCCCGGAAGTGATGGAACGAGAGCGGCCAAGGTGGAAATCAGCTCGGAGGATTGGCAGCCGCGAGAAATGTTTCCGCGCCGAGCTAATTATCGCCGGCTGTCTCAGAGGCGGAGACTGGGCCGAAATTAGGGCCCGCGGACTTGCTAATGCATCAGAGCATGCAATTGGGCGCCTTCTGGGGCGCCGATCAAAATTGTCTGCGATTGGGCGGCCGTTTCGGAAAATGGTCGCCCTCTTCTGCAGAACTTTTGCACTTCTGCAGCGGCTCAAGTGGCCCACTTCTGCAGACAGTCCGCAGAAGTGGGCCACTAGCCACTGCCTGCAGACTAGCTTGGGGTGGCCAAAAAGGGACCGAGCGCCGATCAAAAGTGCCATTGTCATCATCATTGTCGTCATTATCATTATTATTATTATTAGCGCAATTGTGGCGATAATAACGATCGGCGCTGGTCCAAGTTGGCCCAGTTGGCTGGCCCGAGACAAGCGAGGGGCCACTTGGCCAGTCTTGGAGTCTCGGCGGTGCTGCGGCGCCGCCCACACACAGTCTGCGGCACAGGCGGGCCGCAAGTGGACGCGAGCTAGAGTCTAGCTGCTAGACTCTTGCTGCAAGCGGCTCTCAGCTGTGCAGCAGTCTGGCCAGTGGGCGCGTGCCACGAATGCCAACACCTTGGGGGCGGCCAGCCAGCCGAATGGGCCGCCCCTAAGGTTTGATCGATCGGCCCTGAGCCTCGGCCGGCGCCGCAGTCTGACTGGCGGCCGTTCAACTGGGATCGGGACTTTGTTTGCGCCGCTTGTGGTTTCGATCAAATTAGTTAATGATAATGCAGCCGAGCGGGCAATTTGTGTCCGCTCGAGGGGGCCACTCGCTCGGCGGGGGCGCCCCAACCGAGCTCGGCGAGCTGGGCGAGCTTGGCGGCCGCTCAGCCATGGACTGGGGCCGGTCCTTCAAGCCCGCGGGCGCCAGCAGCCAAGGGCGGCGCTGCGGGGCCAGAGCTTAGGTGCAGTCTTGGATCGAGCGTGCTTCTGGGCCGCCCTGCTGCCAACTGTCTGTAAAAGTCTGTACAAGTCTGTACTCACCTCGCGGATGTCGATCTTTCCGTCCGAGTTCTCGTCGTAAGCCTCGAGGAATGTCTGCTTGAGTTCGGCGAGCACCTTGTTTGAGATCGCCTGTATTTAGGTTGCGCGTTTGGGGCCAGTTTTGTCCAGACCATTGGGATGTTGGTGGGAGGGAAAGAAGGAGACAGTGCTCTTTATGTTAGTTGTTGAGTCTAAGCGCGAGAAGCAGGCCCGTTTGTTTGCCGCAGACTGTCTGCACATATGCGCCCCCCCCCCCTGCACTGGGCCAGCGCAAAGGGGGCGCCCTCGAGTGGGCCGAGTGGGGGCCGCTTATTCGATTAGAGGGGCGCCATTGTGTAGCTGAGGAGTGTGTGTGCTAGCTGCTGGGCGGCCATTTGGCGCGTCTGTGGTCAAATTTGCTTATCGCTCGAGCTTGGCGGCCACTCGAACGAAATGGGGCCGCGCAAAAAGGCGTCTTGTTGCGTCCTTATCTCGCGCGAGACGGCCGCTATTTTGCTTCCGACCAGCTAGCAGCCATTGACCAGTGGCACGTTCAGGGCCCCAATCAGTCGGCCTGGCCTATCAGAGCGCGTCTATCACAGTGGCTCGGATTGCGGGCGGCGCAAATCGATGCAAAGGGCGCAATTTCACGTAATTGAATTTGCATTAACTGCCAACATGATACACTCGGCGGCCATTGTGTCTGGCGAACCAGCGGCCAATGTGCACGAGCTAAGCAGCAACTGCAGCAACTGCAACTCGTGCAACTGCTGCAACTGCTGCAAGTCCAATGACGAGAAGCCAATTATCCTGGCGGGCGGCTTTTGTTTAGTTGAGTTTGCGCGAGTCAAGTTTGCGCCGGCCACTCCTCGTCTGTGCTCAAACAATGGCCGCGCGGGGGATCAGCGGCGGCGGCTTGGCGGCGGAAGAGTGTCTGTGGCCCAATTGGCGCCCAATCGGCCCCCATTGGTTGGCCCTCGCAGGAAACAGGCGCCCCCATTTGGCCGGCCGCTAATTCGATGAGCACCTTTCGCAGCTTAGGGCTCGTGTCTGGCTGGCCGCTCGCTCGTTTGCCGGCCGGCCCAAATCGGCCGCATTTGGCCGGGCCCAAATTGTTGCAACCTCGCGCACTTCCGGCCCAGCTTGGCAGCCACCAAGACGCGAGAGAAGCGTACGGGCAAGAAGAAGACTAGGCACCTTTCTATTTGGGCCTACTTGAGCCCGCAGGTTTGCTTGAAGCCGCAACAGAGACAGAGACAGAGAAAGAAGGATGCTACTTACGTCCGCGCTCAAGTCGTAGGCGCTCACCGAGGCCACGAACTCGCGCAAGAAGTGGTCCAATTCCTTGCCCTCGATGTAGCCGTTTCCTGTTGGTTTTGTGCGTTTCCATCCGGCGGAAGGGGCGCGTTTCGTTGTGGGCGGTGGTTGTTTTGCTGTCTGTTAGTTTTCTGGCCGCATCTGCCACTGCATGCAGACATTTGGGGCTTGGTTTCACTCTTTCGGGTGGCCAAGTTTTGTCCAGTAAAGTTTTTCCCAGTCTACTTTTGCTCACTCAAGTCGAGGCTCCCTGTCGCGTTTCGACAAGACGCGCAGACTTGCGCCGCCTCAAGACGACAGGGCGACAAAGTGGGCGCGCCGCGAGGAGGCGCCCACGCAGCAGCGACCCTTATCTCTGGCCGCTGTTTGCGTGTCTCCGCACAGTTCGCGTCGGACAGGCCGCTGCTCTTCAATGCTCTGCTCTGGGCGCCCCAGAGACGCGCCCTAATCATCGGGGCCCTGTGGACGCGCCCTGTTTGCTGATTGCCAGCAACTGATGAAAGATGATAGCCCACCCAGGGCGACTTTTCAGCTTCCGTCAATGGCCACTGGACGGCTGCCACTTGCAGCCGGCGAGTTGAACTCGCGCTTGGTTCCCGCGCGACGGGCGGCCACTCGCAGGGACAGCCCTCAGCAAGCCCCCAGCGAGCTCTCTGCGCCTCCTCTTCCGGCGCCCCTTCCGTCTCTTTGCATCCCCGGCGGCCAAAAGGGGGGCGCCTGTGGGCGGAACTGGCGTGCGCAGAGTCGCCGCGCATCCACCGAGCTGCAGAGAGAGGCTCCTGTGGCGCCTGGCCGGCTCAATTGGGCCAACAATAAGCCCAAGTCGAGCGGCCAACACTAAGCTCAAGTCGGCCGCCATCTCGTCAGACATTAGCCCAACGACCACTTAAGAAGTGGCTCCTTAATCGAATGAGGCGCCAACTGATACGCCGCTAACAAGCTGCCTCCTCCTTCTTTGCCCCTTTCGCGCCCGCCAAGCTAGCTCGATTGTCTGCCTCTAAGAAGAGAGAGCTCCCTCGCCTTCTCCTCGGCCCATTGTTGCCCACTGTGGCCAGTTTCGCTCCAGTTTCACTGGCCGCCGGATGCTCTTTTCAGACAGTGTATATTTCCCTTTCAGCTGCTCTCCTCGCTTGTCAGCAGTTGGGCGTGTTGGGGCGCTTGTTTTGGGCTCGCTGCTCGCCCACTGCAGCAGCCAAGAGGCCGCTCAGCTGCCGCTGCACTGCTGCAAGAGTTCCACCCAAAAAAGGAGGAGGAAGTGCAGATTTGGGTCGGCGGGAAAACAAACGAAATGATCGATTGCTTTCTGATTGTGCGTCCGGCCAAGGCCAGCCCAAAGGGCCCGAGCTGAGCGGCGGCTAAGGGTTGCTTGAGCTAGTCTGCGCCAGCCGCTCACTTGGGGGCTGCATTGGGCGAGAAAATGTGCCAAGAAAAGAGGCGCCTCCACAAAGAGTAACTCCCAGCTTCTCGGCCGCCCCTAAGACACTCTCTGCCCCTCCAATCGAGAGGCAGTCTTGGGCGGTCTTGCCATGGGAGGCGCCAAGACGGCGCAACACAATATCGGCCGGGGCAAAATAACCGCCACTCGAGCGGCTTTTCTTGCGGCATTTTCGCCCCCTTTTCCAAGCAAACGCTCGCCAGAGACTGACTCTGCTGATGGTCCATCATGGAGCGAGCAAGGCGCGCTCTTTCGACAATCGGCCAGCGCGCAAAAGCTGACCGAGAGGCTGGCCAAAAGCGGCAAAATGAGTGGCCAAAAGAGTGGCCAAAATGAGTGGCCAGAAGCGTGATTGGTGCGCTCATCAGCAGGCAACAATGAGCGCCAATTGCGCGCCCGCCGGCCAAATTAACGAATCACTTTGGGGCCGCCACAGACTGGCTCTAGTGGGCCACACTCGCCCACTGCCAGTCTCAGTCTCGCCCGCAGTCTTGCTCGCAGTCTAGCCAGCAGTCTTGCCAGCGGTCTTGCCAGTGGCGGTCTCGCCCGGCCGGATTGATGAATGCTGTCCAGCTCGCACACTGGCCGCTTGTCACAAACACACTCAATGAGGCCGCCCGCTCGGCCACTTCGACCGGAACAAGCGAACGTTGCCTCTGCTCGAGCTTGGCGGCCGTCCAATTGTTGTGCTGCTTTCAATAATGCAATTTCCATTTTTTCGCCGCCCAACTGAGCTCGGCCGGCCACTCTTCTGACCGCCTTGTTGCGCGGCACGAAGAGTGGCCCGCGCGGACCACAGTCTGCGGGCGCCTCGAGCGAACTTGGGGGCCACTGCCATCCGTGAACACGTCGCGCGTCTCTGCCGCCCGCAGACACTCCCCCGACTGCTCAGCACCGAGCGAGCAACCAGACACACTCTCAGGACCCGCATCAATCTCGATATTCACACCGAGACTGGGCGGAGCTCGCCTCTGCCTCGTCAGCCAGCCCTTAGGGCGCCCCCTCTTCTCAGCGGAAGGGAGACCACCAAAGAGGCGCCAAATGGCCGCTCGAATGGGAATCCAATCGGGCCCAGTCTTGGGTGGCCAGTGGCCAGACGAGACGAAAAGAAAAGAGAAAGAGGCTGCAAATGGCTGTTCCGGCGGCGCCACTTGAGCCATCAGCGCAAACGTCCAATCAATCATCTGGGCCGGAAGTGCTAACCCCAACGAGCAGTCTGCGCTAAGGATTGGCCGCGATGGGGCGCACCTTGGCGCTTTCTGTCCTGGGGCTTGCATTTGTGGGCGGCAAATTGGGCCCAATCGGAGGCTGAATTGCGGCCGGAGGGGAACCTCAAGCACCACTGCTGCCTTTCCAGCGGCCGCAGAGAAGCCACACGGTCCCCCAGTGAGGCGCAGTGGGCCGGAAGGAGCGCGGCTTGCCCTCCGCAGAGGCCTGATTGATTCACCTGGCGCAGCTGGTGGTGGCGTGCGGCCGCTCGAGAGGCCACAGGGTGACTTTGGGGCCGTCTTGCCACGCGCGACAGGGACGAGTGGGCGTCAGAGGGCGCCCGTGGTGGCGCGTGATCAATGCGCCGCTTAAGGCAAATTGACGCCTCTCTGGGGCGCCCAGAGTTCTGTAAGGGCGCCCCAGACTCGCCGAGTGGAAGTGCAATGGGCGACACAAACGGGCGTCTTCGGAGGGGGCGCACAGCCGTACACAGTCTGCGGGCGGCCCCTCCAAAGTTGCAGTGAGCCGGCCAAGCTGCAATGGGCGGCCAGCTAAAAGGGGACGCCAACTGAGTGGAAGGGCCGCGCCAAGTGAATTGCCAATTGTCCGCCGGGCGCCTTGAATTTGCCACATTTGTCCCATTAGTCCTCGTTCTTGTTCTCCTTCTCCTCCTTCTTCTTCCTCGTCTCCTCCTTCTCCTTCTCCTTCTCCGCTGCACGCTCGCCTCCTCCAGCCCCAGTCCGCCGCTCCTAAGGGCCCGCGCCTAAGGGCCGCCCGCCGCCAAGCTCGCACCAAGCTCGCACCAGCAGGCCCATTTGGCGTCCTGCAAACGCAGATCCCAATCTAGCTCCACTGGGCGGCCCAGTTGTTCGTGTAATAAGAATAATGACAACAACAATAATAATAATAATAATCAGCGGCTCGTGTTTCCTCGCCGCTCGCCGCTCGCTGCTGGCCAGCCGCCCCTCCGGCGCCTTGTCTCTGGCCGGGCCCATTTGAATGCTCGTCCAGCGGCCACAGCTAAGCGTCGAGGCGCCAGCAGCTAGCCCAGCGAACCTCCAGGAGCCATTCTGTTTCTCTTTCTCTCGCTCGTCTTTCCAGTGTCAATTAATAAAATCCTAATACTGCCTGCGTCTCGCCGCGCCTGCACGCTCGCTGAGAGCCCACAGCTAAGCGCAGCCAGCCAGTTGGCCGTCCAAGCGGCAAGCCAGCCAGCTAGAAGGCCAGACAGCCAGACAGCCAGACAGCCAGAAAGCCAGACAGCTAGACGGCCAGCGAGCCAGAGAGCTAGCCAGCCCATTAAGCAGCGTCGGCGGCAACTGCTGGCGCTCAGATTCGCCCCCATTGCTCCTTGAGACTTGCTTCGGCCAGTCTCTGGCTTGTGGCCGCTCGCTCGGCCAGCAAGACAGTCTGCAATTGCCGCCCACACGAGCGGCCCACTGCACCCAAGCGGCGGCGGCTAAGCGCCCGCTCGGAAGGGGCCCTCTGGCGTCTGGGCGGCGGCTCGGCCGCCATCGATGAGCCCAGTTTGCGCGGCCGGAGTGCCAAAGAGCGAGCGCCGGACGAGACGCCAAGTGGTTGCTCGTTTTGGGCCCGGCCGATGATCAAAATGGCGCAATGAGAGGGACAATTTGTTTGGCCGTGCGGCCCCAAAGTGGACAGAAGTCAGCCAGTGGCAGTGTGCAGTGTGCAGTGTGCGACTTGCGAGCCAGCCTTGTGCGTGACGTGCTTGCCCACATTGCTGGTTGGCTTTTGGGCGCGAATTTATCACTGCGCCCAGCCAGATACACTCTACAAGGACACTCGAGGGGGCCTCACTCGCTCGCTTTCTCTGCTCTTCTACTCTCTGTTTATATATATTATTGGAGGCAAAAAGAGGCCAGGGGGAAACAGGCGTTTGCTGTTCACTGAAAAGCCAGTGCTGCTCACGTTGGACTTGGTGCCACACCACCACTTTGCTTGCGGCCAAGACGAACCAAACGACAGACAGGCAAGTGCTCTAAAGTCCGTCCAGTAAGTGATTTGATGATCTTTCATTTGGACTCTCGAACGTGTTCCCATCGATTTGGGCCGCTTTCTAGCTGCAAGTGTCTCGCTCTCCAGCTTGCCAAGGGGTGCCAAGTGCCAAGCTTGCTCGTAGGCGAGAAGCGTCCGCCAAAAGAAGCCCTGTTCCTGTTCCTTTTCCTGGCGAGAAGTTGCACACTTCTGGCCCACTTCCTGCAGCTTCCGCTAACTTCCTCCGCTGGCTCTCGTCTTCAGTCCAGCCGGCTCACAAAGCCCCAAGGACGAGCTTCACAAAAGTGCACAATCGAGCTTGGAGGCTCCAAGTTGGAGCCCAGAGCACAGGAGGAGCCAGCAAACAAATGAGTGTCATGGGCGAGCGTGCACAGTGCAGTGCAGCAATGGTGCGCGCCTGAGGGGAACGCAGAGGCGCAGCTGCACGCACTTGGATGCAGAGTCTGCAATACAGAGTCTGCATTGCGGAATGGCCGCCAGAATGCGACCAGACGGCAACAAACAGACACCGGCCAACCAATTGGCCCGAGTCTCAGTTGGACGCCAGCTGCACGAAAGTCCTGCACCCACTGGGAGAAAGAACGAATCAATCTATCAAGATTGGGCCAGGCAGATAAGACTGCGTCTGGCTTTCGTGTTGGCCGAGTTGATGAAACAAAAGTCCACCCAGAGGGGCCAAATTAGCGCTGCTCTGGCGTCTGTTTGTTGGCCTGTGGAAATGCTTCCATCTTGGCCAGCAGTCCCTGTTGCAAATGCTGGCCTGGGCCAAAACTTGGGGTGCCCAAAGGGTGCATTCGAGATTGATAGCGATCGAAAGAGGCGACCTTGAAAGGGGCGACGATGGAGCAAGAGAAGACTGCTCTTTTCAATATCTCCCAATGCGAGCACAAAATTATTCCCCCGCCAGCCAGTTTGTCCAAAGGAGCATCTCTCGGGCTGCCTTTCGGATGATTATCTCCGAGAGGCTGAGAGCGCGCTGCTCCCCCAAAGACGAGCACGCGAGCCGCGTGTTCCTCAATTTGCAGATGCGCCCCAAAAGAAGCCAGACGGTAGTCAGCCAGAAACTTTGGTCAACTTGGTGAGGGCGGAAAAGGCACTCTGAGATGGTAATCTCTAAGCCGCCGTTGAGCAAGAGAGAAAGCCGCCAAGCTTGGTTGCAAGTGGGGGAAAATTGCTCGCATAGCTCGTCTCTGTGTCACTCTTTGTTGGGCAATTTTTGGCGCGGAAATTTTTCTAATTTTTCCAAATTTCTCAACATCAAAAACATCCAAAACATCCAAAAGGGCAAACTGCGAGTCCTCCTTCCATATAAAAGATTACAACACTCCCTTGGCCCAATGTTTGGCCCCCCATCCGCGACCACAAAGCTCGAGCGGCCGAGACAGAATTCCAGCAACACCAAATTGACCATAATGATCTCTCTGGGCGAGTGGGTGCTCTTCGGCCCCTTCAAGAATATTCATAAGGCTCTTTGGTATTTGGGGCACAATGTTTTCGAACATCCGGCGAGCACTCGAAGAGAGCAGCTGGCCAGCAACTGGCGCCACTTCGGCGGATCCATTGCATTCGGAAGCAGCCTTTTAGCCGAATGGGGAGCCCTTTTGGAACGGTTGAAACAAGAGCAGCAACAACAGAAACATGCCTCCCATTGGGTGGCCATTTGTCGGGCGAATAATTAGGCAAAAGTGCTCTAATTGTTCCGGCGTGGAACTGGCGCCGGCCGAGCAGCAGAGGCCAGTGAGCAGGTCGAATTTTGTCAAATGGCACCAGAGGGGAGCTGCCATTTGCCATTCCAGCGGGCGAGAGGTGCAGGCCCAAGAGTGAGAGTAAAAGCAAAAGCAAAAGCAAAAGCAAAAGTTGAATATAAATGGCGAGCTCTCAATTTTTATTACGCGCGCTCTAAGCTCACGTGCCGCTGGTGGAACGTGCGCCTAGCGACCTGCGCATGCAGCAGGCCCTCTTTTGGTGCAATATTCGCGTCACGTTTGGCTAATTCGCACTCGCCAGCGCCCAATTGGCTGCCTCTGGCGGAGGAAACATTGAACTGGCTAAGTAAAAATCTCTGCCCTTAGTGCACGTGCTGGCCCAGCGCTCACGAAACGCTCCCACTCAGTCTCAAGCTTGGCCTGCTCGGCCCACTAACTGACTGCAACTGGCCGCCAGACACTAACTGGCCCACTGGAGTGCAGCAAATCGGTGGCATCAAACATAATCCGATCGTTTGGCTGCCGAGAAAGTGGCTCCATTTGGCTAATTCACAATTGAACCTCCACCTGTTTTGCTTACTCGCATGCTCACTTTTCCGCCAGCTGGCCTTTCCTCAAGTACAGGCAGCCCAATAGCCTCGAGCGATCGCCAACTCGCAAAGGATCAGCCTCGGCTCACACTCTGAGGCGCTTCTTTGCGAGCTTGAGCGGCCCGAAAACAAAGACTGCACTCCGATCGATTAATCGGCCGCAAAGAAGGCTCTTCTGGCTTAGTGCAAAGAGCCTCCGAGTCCGAGAGTTTGGGCTCACTCGCTTGATGAAAATTGCATTCGACGAACGGGCAAAAGGCGGTTCGATTCACTGTTTTGGTGCTCCTGCTTGCTCTGCTCGCAACACACAGACTTGAATCAGGATACGTCCGGATTAAGACTGTCTCTGTCTGACCGAAAAGTGTGGCATCTGAGTGCCCAAGGGATTACAAATCATCTCTTGGAGACAGTCCAAGTTAGACGCCCAAACTTCTGGGGGCCAACTCTTGTTTGCGCGCATCTGCAGCTCCTTAGCTTCAGAGTCCATTGCAAACAGAATTCTGGGAAAGTCTGGCAGAGACGAGGTGTCGCCCGAATAAAAGAGCATTCATTCTCGTCTCATGTGCCCATTCGGAGAGGAAATCAGTTTCCCTTTTCAATACTGCGCTCGAAAGCTCTGGAAAGTCCCTTGAAAGTCACTTGGGCCAAGCGATTGCTTGGGAATCGTCACTCGTCGCTCTCGACGAGAGATAAGAAGATCGGACGGCGCTCGAGAAAAGCAGCCCCATATTTGTAAAGAGCCAAATGATCTGGAACACAATTCAAGTGAGCAAATGGTCAAGTGGGCGTCCAAGTTTGCTCGGCGCAAGGCAACCCTTAGCTCGCTTTCGCCAACCGACTGTGCAATGGTGCAACTGTGGAGCAGAGTCCAAATGGAGAGTATAAAATACAATATTTCGCCAATACTTTTGGAGCAAATTGGAGGAGAGTTTTCGGGGGAGGGAAAAATTGGTCGATTGAGCGAGAATGAGGCGGCCAAAGTGGGCGGCCAAAATTGCAACTGCAGAAGGGGAGCTCACCATTGGCGGCGCTCAGGTTTGTTTCTCTCGCCCATTTGAGTGTCAAGAGGCATCCAAACGGTTGCCACAGTCTTCGCTTGGCACACAACTTGGCCATCAGTTGCCTTTGGGAGTTGAAAAGTATTGCCTTCAGAACTTCGCTCCAATCGGCTGGGGAGTTTCACATTTCAGCATCACCACAGCCCATCCATAGGGCCGCCTCTGCCTCTTTTGGTGCCATTTTTCTCCAACTCTTCCAAACGGCGGCTCCACTTTGGCCGACCATTAGGAGGAATTGATTTCGGTTTGCCAGATTTTGACTTCTATTTTGACTCGGATTTTGGAGTTTGGAAACATAAATCGGAAAAACGCGCACTCATGTCACACCTCCTTTTTGGGCTGGTTCTGAAAGTCTGGAGAGTTGCCGGCGAGCTCAGTTGTAAACAACAATTATCAGCTGCTACTTCTGGTGAAAGTAATAAAGAGTTTTTCTCTTCCAAAATCCGGCCAGATTCCGTGTTGTTGTTGTTGTTGTTAAGGGAGGGGAAAAAGGGAAACAAGTACTGTTCGAGCGAGCGGAAAACGGAAGGCGAAAGGAGAGAGAGTTTTGAGTGGCTTTTTGTTCGGCTTGGGATCGTCATTGTTTTTGTGCTGCAATGCGGTCCCCTTGGAGTGCCGTTACTTTTCACATAATTGGCGGATTTTGCAGCACAAGAGAGAGAGAGCTCCTGTTTGCTCGCTGACGTGTTTGTGGAAAAAATGATACGAGCTGCCGACAGGGCTGGCTCGAGCTTGAGAGAGCCAAAAGGGGAGAAACAAATGCAAGCGAGAGGACAGAGAAGGGGGGAAAAGGGGGACTTTTACAAGGAGAGGAGAGTCTGGCCAAGTGAGTGGCCAGAAAGGGGCAGCTTTGTCAAACTAATGAGCGTTTCTGGGCGAAAGTGAGCCGAAAAGAGTGGCGCCTTTGTTTTTGCTCCATTGAGAGCCGTGCGGGAGCGCCAAAGCCGAGCGAGATTGCGAGCTGGCAGGAGCAGAATGAGAGTGAGAGTGAGAATGAGAATGAGAGAAAACTACACGAAAGGGGCCACATTGTCACATGCTACTGTCAATCTTGTTTCCCGAGCGGCCCGTCAGCGGCCAATTGTGGGCCAGCCCCAAGCTCAGGCTGGAGCTAAAAGTTGGGCTGAAAGTTGGGCCCAACTCGACGAACAATGAGCGACGACATTTGGGGCCCGCCGAGACGCATTTTGGTGTCGTGTATATTCGGGTCTCATCTTGTTGCTTCTGTTTGTGCAGCAAAGGCCGCAAAAGCTGCAAAAGCTGGCCCAGCTCTGGGGCTAAGGGCCGGCGAGGAGCAAAGAGGAAGGCGCCGAGCTGCTGGGCAGAAGGCGGCCAGCAGCTGAGGAGAAGCCTAACGCACGCACACACTTGTTCTCCACTCAATCAAAGTGGCCAGTTGTCGCCAAATTGGGTCTTATGAAGTCGTTGTCGCTCGCCGGCGACCATGAGCCGCCTTTCCAACGCCGCTCGAAATGGGCGCCCGTCTGGCTGGGCCGTCGAGTGTGTCTGCGCGCAACCAGCAGCCAGCCGCCAAGCCTAGTCTCTAGAGCTGGACGCTGAGCGGCCATTCAGGCGGGCCAACATCGGCGCCAGGCGGCACCATTATTCGCTTGGCCGCCGCTAGGCCGCCAAGCTCGATTCCCGAGCGCCCACTTGTTCGAGCTCGAGTTCAATCACAAAGCAAACTCGCGCTCGCCCACCCTCGACTCTCGACTGTGGACTGTCGACCCCCAAGATTTGCGCCGATTCGTTTAGTTGGATGGCGCCGAGCTCGCACACGCACACTCATGGACACACGCAGGCAAACAGGCGCCAATTGTCGTCTCCAAAGCCAAAGCCACAGGCGAGCGAGCGAGTGAAATGGCGCCACGGCCAGTCCCCAATGGTGCACGGGCGGCGCTCTGGGCTCGCCAGCCGCATCTGTGACGCTCTGCGCGCCGCCGGATCAGCTCCAGTGGCTCGCCGGCTTGCCAGTGGGGCGGCTTGCCAGAGGGGCGGCCGCCCCTTAGGATCCGGAGCAGCAGCCAGGGGTGCTGCGTGTGCAGAGTGGCCGCCCAATGACTCCCGCGGCGGCCCAATCGCCAGCGGGCGGCCTCCCACCCTTAGGGCCGCCCAGTGCCCATTGCCCATTGCGCCTTGGTCCTGGGCCGCCGCAAGCCAATCTAATTGGCAGCAGGCCCATTCCGGCGCCATTCAAGTGCCTCGATCGTATCTGGGCGCAAGGAGGCGCCTCGCAGCGCCCAGACACCATCCAGCACCGTGTGGCTCCTCTGGGAGCCAAGACGGGGCGCCTGGAA